>JADMIO011054763.1_pt1 | contig 47773 bp, 35 predicted proteins | sample 8958161 | NCBI WGS metagenome assembly JADMIO01 (sample SAMN16585339, study PRJNA669376) | soil metagenome | isolation source: Crop rotation soil | place: USA: Cullars Rotation, Alabama | collected 2011
GCCGCGACTTCAAGTCACGTGAATTCCAAGCTTCGGATCCCACTGTGCTGGAAAGGATCGTCCGCTTGCAGCGCGACGTCGGCAACTGTCTCAAGATTCTTGCGGCCAATCCCTGCGACGAGAGCAATCGCGTCGACATCCTCCGCAGCAGCGGTCCCGATGTCGTCGCCGGCGATCTCGGCACCGCGGCGGTGGATTATGCCGATGCTGACGTCACCCCCAACCCGATCAATTGGGATGACGACCAGGTGGCGAATGTCGGCGACACGATGGAAAGCCAGTTCGTGCTGAACACGACGGCGCAATATCCGACCCCGGCAGATTCCACGCCGACCGGATACACGCTGTCGGGTCCGCAGGGCGGTCTCGGCTGGCGTGGTGCCTACATGACCGCGCCGATCGGCACCGATCCCTGGGGGAAAGTGTACCTGGCGAACACCGTGTTCCTGGTGGTGGCAAGCGACTCGACCGACGGGACAGCCGAAGGCGATCGTCGCGGCGGCTGGTCGCACGATTCGTTCGTCATCTCCGCTGGACCGAACGGCTCGTTCGATACACCCTTTGGCGGCAACGCGACCCATGGCACCACCGTCGGCGGCGATGATTTGATCTACATCGTCAGAGGAGACACGCGATAAGATGGCCCCGCTGATGACTCGCACGAAACAGTCCGGCTTCACGTTGATCGAGCTCACGGTCGTGCTCGCCGTGATCGTGACGCTCGCGCTGATCCTCACGCCGTCGATCACCAACTTCATCACCGACTCGCGGGTCGCGCGTGCGCGCAACGACACCCAGACGATCTCGGCGGCGATCATCCAGTTCTATCGCGACACCGGTTTCTTTCCGCAGTGGTCGACAGCCAACGCGGGCGGTCCGGGTACCAACGCGAACAAAGTGGATCTGCTGGTGAGCGCCGGCAACGTGCCGAGCGTGGCCAGCGCCAATCTCTGGACGACGGGCACTACCTCGCTGATCGATGGCCAGTTGCTGACCAACACGCCGGCTTATACGACCAAGACCGCGTCCTCCGCGTTTGGCTGGAACGGTCCGTACCTCTCGGGAGGCATCGGCGCCGACGCGTGGAACAACCGCTACATGGTGAACGTTGGCGTGATCGACAACACCCAGGGCACGCTCAACGCCGCGGGTGCGACCAAGACCGCGGTGTGGGTGATTTCGGCCGGAGCCAACGGCCAAATCGAAACGCCGCCCACTCAGACGATTACTGCCGCGGTGGCGCCCACTGGCGACGACATCGGAGTGCGCATCCAGTAGGGCTCAGGACCCAGGCCCAAGGCCACAGGAAATGAGGCCCTAAATCTCGCAAAATCGCTTTTAGAACCAACAGGTTACAAAGAGCTCTACAAAACCTGTTGGTTTTCTCTATCGACTCGCGTAGCTGAAGCCGACAAATAAGGGTGGACCCCTTACAGGCGAGCTCTGCCATGGCTGCGCGTATAAGCATCGAACTGCATCCCAACGGGTGCCGGCTGGTCGAAGTCGACCTGCCGGCGCGTGGCCGCCGTGCCTCGGCGTCGCCAGCGGATGCACGCGTACGCCGGTTCCTGACCGAGGTGCCGGGTGGCGACGACCCGGTTGCGCTCGCCGACTTTCTTGCCCGCTATCGACAGCAACAGAAGCTGCCGCGCGCGGCGTGGATCACCGTCTGGGGTCTCCACACGGCCCATCAGTTTCTCCGCCTGCCGCCTGCAAAACCTGCCGACCTCGAAGCGCTCGCCACCCGCGAAGCGCGCAAGGACATCACCCCGCTCGAAACCGACGGCGAGCGCGCCAGCGTTGCGACCGTCATTGGCGCCGAAGTGCCTGTTGGCCAGCAGCGCCGTCGTGAGGTGTCACTGACGGCCGCATCGGCCAGCGAAGTTCGCCGCCGCATTCAGCCTTTCGTTGATGCCGGCTTCGTCGTCGACGGCGTGGTCACGCCGGCGCTCGCACTTGCTGCCGTGGCGCGCAGCCAGCGCGGCACGTTGCCGGGGATCGCCGCGGCGTATGTGGCGATCAGTGCCAGGTCGACGTGTCTCGCGATCATTCGCGACGGCGTCGTGCTGTTCGTTCGCGAGATGGCGTGGGGCCATCAAAGTGATGGTGGACCGGCGTCCACGGAAGATCTTGGCGCGCGGCTCGCGTCAGAGCTGAAACGCTCGGTGCTCTTCTTCAAGCAGACGTTCCGCGCCTCGGTTGACGGCGTGGTCTTGTCTGGTGACGTTCCGCACCTTCGCGTGCTGACCGCGCCGCTCGGAGACGCGCTCGCCGTGCCGGTGCAGACGCTCGACTCGCTGGTCGGTATTGATGCCGACGCGCTGCCCGAACCTGCTGATCAGTTTCGGCTGCATGTCTCGTCGCTCCGCCTGGCAATCGCCGTCGGCGCAGACCCGGCCCCGAGCGCCAACCTGCTGCCCTCGACGATCCGCGTGGCGCGTGCGGCCAGGATCGAGATGGTTCGCATTGGCGTCGCGGCCGCGGCCAGCCTGGTGCTGATGATGGGCGCGTTTGTGTTTGCGCAGCGCTCGGCCAGCAGTTACGAGCGGCAGCAACAGGATATTCAGCAGCAGATTTCGCAGCTCGAGCCTGAAGCGCGGCGGCTCGACGACCTGCGCCAGGCCAACACTCTGGCGACCGCGCAGAACGCCACGCTCAGTGCCTTCGAGTCGCAGGGCCCGCGCTTTGCGCGATTGCTCGAAGCGATTTCGCAGGCTACGCCCGACGACATCGTGCTGACCAGCATCCGGGCGCAGGCCGACGGCGTTACCTGGCACGTGAGCGTCGAAGGCATCGCCGTGACCGCTGACGCCGCGTCGGGCCAGGCGGCCGTGAACTCGCTGATCAAGACGCTCACCGACTCGCCCTTCGTTGGCGCGCCCACACAGCCGCCGTCGATTCGCGTCGTCTCGGGCAACGCCGGATCCGGTGGATCGGGGAGCGGGGATCAGCGCATCGCCGTTCCCGACGGCATGAGCGGCGTGGAATTCGTGCTGCAGTTCGAGCCAGTCAAGTGAAGAACATCGACCTGCAGCAGTTTCGCCGCTATGCGCCGATCGGTGTCGCGATCGTGATCATCGCGCTCGGGTGGATGCTGTTTGTCTCGCCCGCGCTCGGTCGGAGCTCGCGCGCGTCGCGGCAGGTGACGTCGCTTCGCCAGCAGCTCGAACAGGTGCAGGCCTCCGCGCGTGGCCCCGCTCCGGAGCCGGTGCCCGGCGATCCGGCGGCGGTCTTCCAGCGGCAGGTCGCTGCGGGCGACGCATCGTCGGAACTGCTCGAGCAGCTCGCGAGCCTCGCCTCGTCGGCGCAGGCAACCAATCTTCTGATCGAAACCGGTGAGCGTGTGGTGATCACCCCTCCCGGCGGTCCTCAGGTGGCGAATCAGGCACAGCCGGATCCGCGCCTTGCACTGTTCAACGTGCAGCTGGCGTATTCGCCGGTGACGATGTCGTTCGATGCCGATTTCGAATCCGCGGGCGGCTTGCTGTGGCGTCTCCGCGACCTGGCGACGGCGGTCGAAATTCGCAACGTCGAGATCACGCCGATCGGTGGCGACCTCCGGCGCGTCCACGTCGGCATGTCGTTGTTTGCTTACGCGCGTCCACGACAGAACGCTGGCAGCGCGGGAGCCATGCAGTGAAGCTCGACAAGCGCCACATGGCGGGCTCCGTCGTCATGCTGGTCGGCAGCATCATCTACAACGTCTGGGTCTTCACCGGATCGGGCCGCACTCCCGCGCGCAACGAGGTCGCCGGAGTCGCCGAGTCTGCTCCGCAGGTAGAAAACCGCGGCAACGCGAGCGGCCCCCTCGATCCAGCCCAGGTTCACACACTTCCCGACGTCGAGATCGATCGGGTGCCGCAGTGGCCGCGCAACCCGTTTCAAAACCTGCGTCAGCGTCCGGTTGAAGTCGTCGCCGAGGCGCCGGAACCGCCGCCTCCGCCACCGCCACCACCGCCAGATCCGGTAATCGCGTCGATCCTCTATTCCTCCGATCGCCGCGCCGCGATGATCGACGGCCATATCGTCCGCATCGGCGACGTGCTGCCGGCGGGGCGCATCGTCGACATCCTGCCGAAAGCGATCGTCCTCGAATCGGAAGAAGGACGCCGCACGCTCGAGATGAAGCCGGCTTCGTCGGGGAGCCCCGCCAAGTGAAGACGTCGAACCGTCCTCTCACCGCGGCCGCGGCGCATGCCGCGCGCGCCAAGCTGCTCGTCGTGCTGCCGCTGACGATGGCGCTGCTGGTGGGGTCGACCGGATTCTTCGTGCTCAGCATGTCGAGCCGCGTGTTCGACCCGAAGGCGGCCGCAGCGACCACGTCGCTCGAGGCGCAGTTGAGCTGGCAGATCGCCTCGATCTCGTTAATCGCCGCGCTGCTGGGCCTTGGATTGGCGATGGGCGTGACCAAGCCGGTTCGTCAGGTGACGGAGCAACTGGAGGCGCTGGCATCTGGCGACCTGCGTGGTGCGCTGAACATCTCGTCCACGAAGGAGCTCGACTCCCTCGGCGGCGCACTCAATGATGCGCTCTCGGCCGTGCAGCGCTACATCGTCCAGAGCATGACCGGCGCGGTGATCACGCTCGACGCCGAGGGGCGTGTGATGGGTTCGAGCGCGGCAGCTGAGGCGACGCTTGGATATCGCGAAGAGGATCTCGTCGGCCGGCGGTTCAGCGAGGTGTTTACACCGGCGTCTGGAAGCCGCGCGTCGCTTGCGGCGGTGGAGATGGCGATTGCCAGGCGCGAGCCGGTGTCGCTCGACGACATGGAGATCCTGGCAGCCGATGGCCGCCCGGTGCGCATCGGCATCTCGGCGTCCTACCTGCAGCAGGGGCCGGGACGCGGTGGCGCCCAGTCACGCGAAATCGTCGGCGTGACGATCGCGTTCAAGGATCTGAACCAGATGCGCAGCCTGCAGGCACGTCTGCAGCAGGCGGACCAGTTGATGGCGCTGGGCACGGTGACGGCCGGAGTGGCGCACGAGATTCGCAATCCGCTGGCGTCGCTGCGTGGTCTCGCCGAGCTGCTTGGCCGCGACATTCCTGCCGACGATAACCGCCGCCGCTACGTCGACACGATGCTGCAGTCGATTGATCGGTTGAACCGGTTGATCGAAGACCTGCTGCTGTTCTCATCGCCCCGCACCGGCGAGAGCCAGGTGCTCGACATGGTGAGTACCGTGGCCGAAACCGTGTCGCTCGCACAGGTCGGTGTGTCAACGCGGGCGGTGGCGCTGACCGTCGCGCCCCCCGCTGATCGTCAACTGGTCGTGCGCGGCAACCGCGAGCGTCTGATCCAGGTGCTCACCAACATCGTGTTGAACGCGACGCAGGCGACGCCCGACGGCGGCGCCGTCACCGTGCGCACTGAGCAGCGCGAATCGCACGCGGTCGTCAGTGTGCACAACACCGGCTCGTACATTCCGCCGCAGGTACGCCGCCAGCTCTTCGTGCCGTTTTTCACCACCAAGCCCACCGGCACCGGGCTCGGGCTGGCGATTGCGCGACAGATTGTGACGTCGATGGATGGCCGCATCGACGTCCAGAGTGACCCTGAAACCGGAACGACTTTCACCGTGGAAATTCCGCTTGCCCCCCAAGAGCAGCCGGCGGCTGCCTTAGCTGGATAGAGAGAGACATGCAGGAACCAGCACGACGCTTCGAGATCCTCGCGGTCGACGACGACCCGCAGATGCAGTTCTTTCTGAAGGAAGCCCTGGAGCGCAATTACGACGTCACCGTCAAGGGGACGGCCGAAGACGCGCTCGCCGCGCTCAAGGCGTCGGGCTTCGACTTGATCCTGATGGACATCCGTCTGCCCGGCATGAGCGGACTCGATGCCGTGGACGAGATCCAGAAGATCGATCGCCGCACGCCGATCATCGTCATGACGGCGCATGGCACGCGCGAGACCGCCCTCGAAGCGGTGCGCCGCGGCGCCTACGACTATTTCACCAAGCCGTTCCGGCTCGACGAGATGGAGATCGTCATCCGTCGTGCGCTGGAGAAGAAGCGCCTGATCCTCGAGGTCGAGCGGCTGCGCGAACAGATTGCGGCGTCAGGCCGCCGCGGCCGCATCGTCGGCACCAGCCAGTCGATGCAGCAGGTGCTGCATCTCATCGACCGCGTTGGACCAACCGACTCCACGGTCCTCATCCTCGGAGAGAGTGGCGTCGGCAAGGAACTGATCGCCGAGGCGGTGCACGAGAACTCGGCGCGCAACACCCGTCCCTTCGTCAAGCTCAATTGCGCGGCGATTCCTGAGACGCTGCTCGAATCGGAACTGTTTGGCCACGAGAAGGGCGCGTTCACGGGTGCCGTAGGCCGTAAGCTCGGCAAGTTCGAGCAGGCCGATGGCGGCACGCTGCTCCTCGACGAGATTGGCGACATGACGCTGGCGACGCAGGCCAAGATTCTGCGCGCGCTGCAGGAACGCGAGTTCCAACGCGTCGGCGGTAGCCAGACGATCAAGGTCGACGTTCGCATTCTCGCGTCGACCAACAAGGACCTCGAGAAGGCGGTCAAGGACGGCACATTCCGCGACGACCTGTACTTCCGTCTCAATGTCGTCACGCTGAATATTCCGCCGCTGCGCGATCGGCGTGAAGAGATTCCCGAGCTTGCCGATCACTTCCTGGCTGAAGGCAACACGCGGCTTGGCCGCACCATCACGCGGCTGGCGCCAGACACGCTCGCGGCGCTGATGGAGTACGGCTGGCCGGGCAACATTCGCGAGCTCCGCAACATGATCGAGCGCGCGGTCGTCGTCAACGACGGCGATGTCCTGGCGCTGAGCAGCTTTCCGCCGCCGATTCGCCCCGCCGAGCCGCCCACGCCGGGTGGACAAGGACGCTGGGAAACCATGCAGAACCTGTCGCTCGATGAAAAGGTGGCGCAGCTTGAACGCGCATTCGTGATGGATGCGCTGGCGCGCGCAGGCGGCGTGCAGGCGGCCGCGGCGCGGCTGCTCGGCGTGACGGAGCGATCGGTGTGGCATCTGGTGAAGAAGCACCGCATCGAGGTGTCGCGCATGAAGCAGCGCGTAGAGACGACGTAGGGCGGGTCGGCGAAGACGACCCGCCAGAGAGAAGGATGTTAGGGCAGACGCTGATCAAGGACGGTGTCATCACCACCGCGCAGCTCGAGCAGGCGCTCGCGCAGCAGCGGAACAGCGGAGCCCTGCTTGGCGAAATCCTCCTGTCGCTCAATCTGATTACGGAAGAATCGCTGTCGCGCGCGTTGGCGCGTGAGGCCGGCGTGCCGTTCATGACCATCGACGGCCTGATGCCCGATCCGGACGCCGTGGAGCTGGTGCCAGAAGGCTTTGCCCGCCAGCACCTGTTGGCACCGATTGCCTTCAAGAACGGTGCGCTCGAGATCCTCCAGGCCAATCCCTTCGACGTGCTCGCGCTCGACGACCTGCAGAAGATCGTCTCGCGCCCGATCGAGGTGACCTGCGGCACGTCGCAGAACGTCCTCAACGTCATCGAGCGGTGCTACACCGACCGATCTGACGTCAGCAACCTGGTGAAAGAAGGTGTCGACGCGCTCTCGAGTCCGCACGTCGAGGTCGCGACGGTCGACTCACCGGTGGTTCGCTTGTTGGAGTTGTTGATCAACGACGCCATCGCCAAGGGGGCGACCGACCTGCACGTCGAGCCTGAGGACCAGGCGATTCGGATCCGCCATCGTATCGACGGTGTGTTGATCCCCAGTGACACCATTCCGCGAGAGCTGCACGCGCCGCTCGTCAGCCGCATCAAGGTGCTCGGCGGTCTGGATATCACCGAGCAGCGCATGCCGCAGGACGGCCGGATCTCGCAAATGGTCAACGGCCGCCGCGTCGACCTGCGCGTGGCGACATTTCCGACCACCTTCGGCGAGAAGGTGGCCGTCCGCATCCTCGAGAAGGAAAAGCTGGTTCGCGGTCTGTCCGAGCTGGGCTTCAGCCGTCGCAACTACGAAACGTTCCGCGACATCCTCAGCAAGTCGAGGGGGATCGTGCTCGTCACCGGGCCGACGGGAGCGGGCAAGACGACGACGCTGTATTCGGCGCTGGCGTATTTGAGCAGCACCGAGCGCAACATCCTGACCGTCGAAGATCCCGTCGAATACCAGATTCCGACAATCCGGCAAACGCAGATTCGGCCGAAGGCGGGCTTCACGTTTGCGACCGCCATCCGTGCGCTGCTGCGGCAAGACCCCGACGTCATCATGATTGGCGAGGTGCGCGATCCCGAAACGGCGCAGCTCGCGCTACGCGCCGCCCTCTCCGGCATTCTCGTCTTCAGCACGCTGCACACGCAGGACTCGGCCGGTGCGGTGCCGCGCTTGATGGACATGGGGCTCGAGCCGTACTTGCTTGCCTCCGGCATTGTCGGCGTCATCGCCCAGCGCCTGATGCGCGTCATTTGTCCCGACTGCAAGGACACGGCGACCTATCCGGCAGACACGCTGGCGAAGGTCGGACTCAAGCCTGATCCGGGACTCGTGCTTTACCGCGGCCGCGGCTGCACCAAGTGCGGCGAGACCGGCTACCGTGGCCGTACCGGCGCGATGGAGATTCTGGTCATCAACGACGCCATCCACGGCATGATTCGCGAACGTGCCGACTCGCGCCAGATCAAACAGGCGGCGGTGGCATCGGGCATGAAAACCTTGATGGAGGATGCGCTGGCCAAGGCGCTCTTCGGCATGACGACGCTCGAGGAAGTGCTCAGGGTGGCGTACGAGTAATGCCCAGCTTCAACTACGTCAGCGTCGACGACAACGGCTTCGAGCTCACTGGCGTGCTGGCCGCGGAGAGCGAAGACCAGCTCGCAAATCTGCTGCGCCGCCAGGGTCAGTATCTGGTTCGCACCAGCGTGGCGTCCGAGGGCAGCTCGCTCAACGATATTCGAATCCTCGAACGCATCAACCGCCGCGACATCATCGTCTTTACCTCGCAGCTCTCAACCGTCATGGCGACGGGCGTTGGCCTGACCGAGGGCCTCGAAGACATCGAATCGCAGATGCGCAAGCCCGTGATGAAGCGCGTCATCGCTGCCGTGCGGCGCGACATCGAGTCTGGTGAGTCGCTGTCGGCGGCGCTGGCCAAGCATCCCAAGGCGTTCAACGAGCTCTACGTCAACATCGTCAAGGCGGGCGAGGCGACCAGCAACATGGAACGGGCGCTCACCGACCTTGGCGCGCAGCTCGAATGGCAGGCGGAGCTGAACGGGCGCATCCGCGAGGTGGCCACCTATCCGATTCTCGTGATGTTCATGCTGACCGCATTGACGGTCATCCTGGTGGGCTTCACGATTCCGCGCTTTCTCACGGTCTACGAGCGGCTCAATTCAGACATGGTGCTGCCGCTGCCGACGCGCATCGTCATGGGCGTGTCGCTGTTTGCACGCACCTACTGGCCCGTGATCATCAGCGCGATGGTGACCGCCGGCGTGGCGCTGCGGATGTACGGCCAGACGCCGGATGGCGCCGTGGCGATTTCGAAGGCGGTGTCGCGGATTCCGATCGTCGGTGAGCTGCGCCGCAAAATCGCGTTGTCACGCTTCTCGCATTACTTTGCGACGCTGCACGACTCAGGACTCGAGGTGGCGCCTTCGCTGGCGCTGATCGAGAAATTGATTGGCAACGCCTACCTGGCACAGGAATTCAGGCGGGCTGTGCAGCGGGTAATGGCCGGCGAGTCGCTTTCGCGCGCCCTGCGCGCCGTCGGCGCGTTTCCGCCCGTCGTCATCCAGATGATTGCGCTGGGCGAAAAGACCGGCCGTATGTCGAAGGCGCTCGAGGACGTGCGCAAGTACTTCGACGGCGAGGTCGACCGGACGATCAAGCGGTCGCTGACGCTGTTCGGTCCGATCATGCTCGTCGTCCTCGCCGGCACCTTTGTGCTGATGGCGTTGGCCTTCTATCTCCCCATGTTCCAGCTGCTGAGGGGGATCAAATGAGACGCGCGCAGGGCTTCACGCTGCTCGAACTGGTCGTCATCATTGCGGTGATTGGCATCCTCGCGGCTGCCGTCACGCCGACGGTGATGAACCAGATCATGGACACGCGGGTGGCCGCGACGCAGGCCGAAGCCGAGGCGTTGTACGACGCGATGGTCGGAGCGCCCAGCGACAGTGGCACCAGGTTCGGCTTCGTCGGCGACATTGGACGTTTGCCGAATACGTTGCAAGAGCTTGCCTCGGCGAGTGGCCTGCCGTCCTACGCCACCGGCAACATCCGCGGCATCGGCATGGGCTGGCGCGGGCCGTACATTAACAGCGGCACCTCGGCCAACGACTACCTGCGGGATGCGTTTGGCCGCACCTACATCCTCAACTCCGGACAGGTGCGCAGCGCAGGCCCTGACGGCATCGCCAACAACTCCGACGACATCGTCTACCCGCCGACGGCGCCGACGGTCACCGGGACGGTGGCGATCACGGTGAAAACGATCACGGGCGGCAAGACCATCATCGACCCGACTGGCTACCGGGTTGACCTGTACTACACGAGCGGTGGCTCGCAGGCATCGGTCAGCGATGCCGGCACACCGTATACGTTCACGGCCGTCCCGATGGGCCTCCATGCCGTGCGCGTCGTCAAGACGAGCAACCCCAACTCTGGTTCGGTCATGGTCGAAGACACCGTCGTCGTGCGCCCGGGCACGACCAACGCCGCCGAGTTGTGGTTCTAGGTTCCTCGCAGATCTACTTTCATCACGGATTCTTCGATCCAGCCACGTGTCGCCGCCTGCGGGCGGCGATGGACCGCGCCTCGGCGGAGGCGGCGGAAGTTCTCGCTGACGACATCGGACTGGATCTCGAAGCACGCCATGCACTGACGGTGGATGTCGACGACGCGACGATCGCGTTGGTCGAAAACGCGCTCGACGCCGAGCGCGCCGACATCGCGGCATTCTTCGGGCAGCAGTTGGTCGAGCGGGAGGGCGCAGGCTTTCTCAGGTACGAACCGGGGGGGTTTTATCGTCCCCACCGCGATCAAGGCGACGTCCCGTCCTGGCCCAACGCCGCTCGTCGTGTCATCGCGGTCGTCACCTTCCTGAACGCCGACTTCACCGGCGGGCACCTGCGACTTCTCGACGATAGCGGCGCGGTGGACATCGTCCCGCAGGAGGGTACGCTCGTGGCCTTTCCTGCGTCGTCGCTTCACGAGGTCGCGCAGATCGTCAGCGGTACGCGTGACACGGTCGTGGATTGGTTTCTTTCTTCATGAGCATGTAGCTGCTTCAGCGACGCTGAAAAATCATCCGGTGATTCTTGGACTCGCAGACGGCCTTCTTGGCGCCAAGCCGCGGATCGCAGCTGTAGTACGGGACCAGGGGTGCCGTTGATTCGCAATATTCGATGGTTCCGCCAAAAGCCGCCGCAATGGTCGAGGCGGGGGCCGCCACGGTGGTTCTCGCCTCTCCCTCTATCGCCAGGTAGTTATTCGCGCCGAGCCGCTCGACGACGCGCGGATCCGAGACCCAGATGCCGATGTCATTGCCGGCGACGCCGATCGAAAAACCACGGCGGCTATCGACGAAGTCAGATCCGGTAAAAGCGACGCTGAAAAGCGTGTCATCCGGGCGGTAGATGGAGCTCGGCTCGCGAGTAATCGCGACGGCGTAGCTGCGCGTTCGCACCTCGTCTGGGAGCTGCGTGCACGCGCCATCGGCCACCAGGGTCAAGGTGTAGTCGCCGGCAAGATTTACTGGCGCAGCCAGGACATTCAACGAGAACGCGATGAAGTACTGGTTTTGAAGTGGACCCAGGCTGGAACTGAACATCCTGGTGCTCGCCACGTACCCGTCCTTGGTCGCCCGAATGGTCTCTGAGCCAGCAAATGGTCCGGTCAGTACGTAGCTGCCGGTGGAGTCGGTCATGACGAATTCGCCTGCCTGGGGGCCATCGACGATCTCGACCCTCGCGCCTGCCAGCAGCGTGAAAGCGGTATCTGCCACTGAGCCCCTCAGAACCGGGGGCTCTGAGACGGGAGCCGGCGAATTCGGCTGTGGCAATGGCGACGGCGCCACAGGTACAGGCGCCGGCTCGTACCCGCCACAACCTGCCACTCCCTGCACGAGCACGAGCAGAACGATCGGTCCGAAGTGCTTCATTACGCCTTCTTCACGAATGACCGCCCGAGAACGAACGTCGTCGGGCTGGGGCCGGCTCGATTGCCGGGTATACACTGCGACTCTAAGAGGGCGCGCCGGGTCTGTCGATCTATCTTTCGATTAGCGCCGGGGAACCACTTACCGATGGACGAGATCACTATTGCGCCGCATTGCCTGCTAGCGCTCCTCTCTGCGAAGGACTTGGAGGCTCTGATCGCGACAGCGATTGAGGTCATACAGCTTGCGGTGTCGTGCGATATCGCAGCAGCGTTTTATAGAAGTACCGGCGACGGCCTGATGAAGCAGCGCGATTCGAACGGCCGCGAATATGGGCTCGAATACATGCGTCGCTATATGGAGCTGACGCCGGCCCTTCCGATTGCCCTCGCCAACCGCGGTATCAAGATTTTGCGCACCGCGCCATCCTGCCGCGCTCGAATGCGCGTCTCAAGAAGACTGCCTTTTACCGCGAAATCATGAAACCCGAGGGTTGGCGACACGGCGTCGCCCTGTGCTTCTGGGGCGACCCGCCTGCCCAATCGCCGGTGTTCGTCACCAGCGTCTATCGAAATGAGGCATCCGGTGATTTCTCGGAACAAGACATTGCCAGCCTCGAACGCGTGCATCCCTTTCTCGATTGTGCCGTGAACGCCGTGAACGAACGTGAGGCGGCGACCAGCGTCCGGGATGGATTGGCGATGGCCGCGCGCGACGGGACGCACGGTTTTGCGATCCTCGATCAGAATCTCGCGCTCGTTCATGCGAATGCGGCAGCGCGCCGGCTCTGTGCGGCGTGGGACGATGGTGCGGTGACCGCTGGCGATTCCGGCCGGAGGAGGCTTCCGGCGATGCTGTTAGAGGGATGCGCCGCGTTACGCCACGACTGGCAGTTGCTGATGCGCACCGACCCTGACGCCACCGGCCCTTACCGCTATCAGCGTCTGTCTCACCCGCGCATTCCCGGCCTCACGGCGTCGATCACGATGGTGTGTCCGAACGCGAGCGGGCTGGCGGAGCCAACGTTTGTGCTCGAGCTCGACAGATACGTGCATGGTGTCTCCCTCGAAACGCCTGATCGCGCGGTCCCGCTGCTGCAGAAGATGACCGATGCCGAACGCGCGGTGGCGATGGTGCTGGCGGATGGATTCTCAAACCAGGAAATCGCCGATCGTCTTGGAAAGACGGTCGATGCGGTGAAGTTTCTTCTCCATCGGATCTACCAGAAGACGGGAATTCCGAATCGCGCGGCGCTGGTCGCGGTTCTGCGATCCCAGAGCCGGCCACGGAGACGGAGGAGACGCAGCCAGAGTTCAGCGTAACCAATTGACAATGACGCCCGCAGCGGGGATTGTGGTACGAGTCACCGGAGCGACGACGAGCACGCGGTTGCTGTTGTGCGCGGGTGAGTAGTCGCGCAGGTTGTCGGCTTCAATGGCCTGTACTGGCGTCGAGAACGCAAACGGCGCCTCGTCCTTTGGCAGCGTTGGCCTGAAGTCGGCGCGCATCAGGTGGCCTTCGCGTAGGAAGAACAGCGCGCGGCCATTGGCAGACCACTCGGGACGGGTGCCGCCGGCAAACGACACGCGCACGCGTTCGCCGCTCCGTGGCCACGGCTCGACGTAGACGTCTGGCCTCCCTGATTCATCTGAGACATACGCCAGCATGTCCATGCCCGGCGACCAGTGACCGTCGAACTCGTTGAAGCCCCCGCGCGTGAGCGCAGTCACCGAGCGCGTTTTCTCCTCGAAGGTCCAGAGATCCAGGGCACCTCCCGACGGCGCGTGAAACAGGATGAGGTCGTCGCGCCAGTCGGAGGCGGTCTCGTCGAGCTCCGAGTGCATCACCGTTTCTTCGGTGGCGTTGTCTTCGTCGATGCTGCGGGCAAACAGGTCGGGCCGCCCGCCCTGGAAGGATCGGTACATCACCACGTCACCGTCTTCGGACCAGACCGGATCGGTGTCGGCGGCGAGCGCGCGCGTCAGACGCCGGGCCACGGCGCTGGCATCGAGCGGCACCAGCGACACATCGAGCGTGCGCAGGAGCGGATCGAGAAACGTGACGGCAGCGGTGCGGTCATCAGGCGATAGACGCGCCTGCCAGATGTCCGCGGGCTCGCCAATCGGCATGCGACGGCCGCTTTCGAGCTCGATCCACGTGAGCTGACGGCGACGCGGCGATCCCGACGCCCACGCGAGCATGCGCGGCGAGGCGGTGAAAAAACCGTGCCCCGATGGCGAGACGCCGACGTTGGTTGCGAGCGCGGTCGATCGTCCCGTGAGTTGGAGCGTTTCGGGATCGAGAGACTGGACGACGAGCGTGTTGTCGCGCACGAGGACGAGGTGTCGATCGACGAGCTGGGCGTGGCTCGATGCGGTGGTCAGCTCGCGTTCCATGCCGCCGTTGACGAGGCGGACGGACTGGCGGCCCGATTCGAGCGTGGCGATGTATACGAATCCCATGTCGCCGGCGGCGGTGGGGAAGCTGTGGCGCTGATCGCCAGGCTTGAGCGTGGTGGCGTCCGAGATGCGGCCGCTCAACATGCGGCGAATCGGATTGCGGCCCCCTTCGGCAAACAGCAGCGACCCGTCTGGCAGCCAGGCGGCGCCGTTGGCCGCCGACACGGTGGCAAGGTCACGGATGCTGCCGTCGGTGCGGGATACCTGCTTCAACTTGCCGCCGGCGAAGAAGGAAATGAGGTGGCCGTTCGCCTTCCAGGCGGGAAGGGCGGCACCCTCGGTGCCCTTCAGCATCTCCGCGGCTTCGGCATCGAGCGATCGCCGCCACAACTGGGTCATGCCATTGGTCGTGGCCACGAACACCATCTCGCCGCCATCAGGAGAGATGGCGGCATCGAGCACCTCGTCCCCGGCGCCGAGTTCGCTGCCGGCGGGCGGGTTCAGCCCAACACGCACCATCGGCGGCGGAGGCGGCGGCGCCTCGCGCCAATGCCTGACGAGCGGCACGGCTGCCGCAGCCAGCGCGATGGCGCACAGCGCGGCGACGACACGCCAGATCATCGCCCGCGGCGTCCTTCGAGACGGTCGAGCACGGCGACGGTTTCGATGTGAGCGGTGTGTGGAAACATGTCGACAGGCTGCAGCGTGCGGACGGCGTATCCCTCACGAACGATCATCCCGAGATCGCGGGCGAGCGCCTCGGGGTTGCACGAGATGTAGATGCTGCGCGCGGGACGCAACCGGCCGAACACGTGTTGCAGCACCGGTGGGGTGCAGCCGTCGCGCGGTGGATCGAGCACCACCACATCGTAGCCGGTGTCGCCGGACTTGAATGTTTCGACTTTTGCCGTCACGAACCGGCATTGATCGCCGGAGATGCGGTTCAGCCGCGCGCTCGCTTCGCCGTCGGCCACCGCCGCGCGATTCTCTTCGACCGCCGTCACACGGTGTCCGGCGCGCGCCAGCGGCAACGCAAAGAGCCCAGCCCCGGCGTAGAGATCCAGCACGCGCGCCTCGGCCGGGACCTCGGCGCGGACAAGATCCACCAGTATCTCCGCGGCACGCACATTGGTCTGGAAGAAGGCGGTTGGCGAGATCAGGAAGGAGACCTCGCCAACCCGCTCGCGCATGCGATCGGTGCCGGAGATCTTTCGGGTCTCGCGGCCAAAGATGTAAGCATCCGGACGGGAATGCAGGTTCACGTGCAGGGATGTAGACGCCGAGAGGCGCGACATGGCCGTGCGCGTCGCCTCGCGCGTGCGCCGGTCGGCATCCTTGGAGACGACCAGCGTGGCCATGCTTTCTTGTGTGCCGGCGCTGACTCGCACCGCCAGCGACCGAAGGCCCGCGCGATCGGCATCGAGCCGCGCTCGTACGAACGCCTTGCGAAATTCAAACGCGACGTCGTTGCCGTTGGGATCATGCACCGGGCACTCGCGAACAGCGACCACGCGGCGGCTGCCCCGCGCGTAGTGACCCATCACCACCGGGGCGCCGTCGAACACGAAGTGCACCTTGTGGCGGTAGCCCCACGGCGCATCGATCGGGGTGGATGGAATGGTCTCGCGCACGGCGGGCGCCTTCGGGACGACTGCACGCACCAGCCGATCGACGAGCGCGGTCTTCAGCCGCAGTTGTTCAGGATAGGCAATGTGTTGCCAGGTGCAGCCGCCGCACGGCCCGAAGTGCGGGCACGGCGCCGCCACGCGATGTGGCGACGCGCGCAACACGCTGACGAGCGTTGCAAACCCCAACTCGAATTGGGGCTCCCTGCTCGATGCGGCGCGGGCCTTCACGGCCCGCGGCCTCATCTGAATCCTTACTCTCTCGCCAGGAATGGTGAAGGGGACCGCCACGCGCTGCTTGCCCACGCGCGCCACTCCATCCCCCGCAGGGGTGATCGATTCGATGTCGACGTCGAGGGTGTCCGTGACTACTTGACGTCCAGCAGTTCGACGTCGAAAACCAGGGTCGCGTTCGGTGGAATGACGCCGCCGGCGCCGCGCGCACCGTAGCCCATCTGCGGCGGAATCGTCAGCGTTCGCTGTCCGCCCACCTTCATGCCGACGACGCCCTCGTCCCAGCCGGGGATCACTTCGCCGCCGCCGAGGTGAAACGCGAACGGTTCGTTGCGGTCGCGTGAGCTGTCGAACTTGTTGCCTTTGTGATCGGCCTTCGCTCCGTCATACAGCCAGCCCGTGTAGTGGACCGTGACCTCGCGTCCCGACTGCGCCTCGGCACCGGTGCCGACTTTCGCGTCCTGTTTCTGCAGTTCAGTGATGTTCGACTGAGCCAAGGCTCCTCCAGATTGAGATTCTGTGTTGCCGCCACATGCGGCGGCCAGCAGGGTAGTGCTTACCACCAGAGCGAAACCGAAGCCGCGCATCAACGCGCCCCCGTATACGAGATTCGCCATATCCGTCCCTTCGCATCGTCTGACACGAACAGCGAGCCATCGCGCGCCTGCGCGAGGCCAACCGGGCGGTAGTTCGCATCGCCCGGCTGCATGATTTGTGGCTTGCCGGGGAAGCCGCTGGCAAAGACGCGATCGGCGCCGGCCACGGCGTCGCCCTTCAAGGGCACGAAGCGCACGTTGTAGCCGTCCATCGGCAGCGGCGCGCGGTTCCATGAGCCGTGGAACGCGACGAAGGCGCCGTTGCGGTATTCGGCTGGAAACTGGCTCCCGGAATAGAACACGAGGCTGAGTGGCGCATTGTGCGCCGGGAAGGTGGCCACCGGCTGGTCGTACTTGGCGCAATCACCAACCTGCTTGCCGTCGCCGCCGTACTCAGGCGCGAGGATGCGCTTCTTCTGCTGGTTGTCGTAGTAGCAATAGGGCCAGCCGAAGTTTGCGCCTTCCTTGATGCGCTGCAGTTCTTCGCCCGTGGCATTGGCGTTCTGGTTGGCGTCGAACTTTTTCGGAAAGAGCGTGTCGAGCGAATCGCGGCCGTTCTGCACACCGTAGAGGACATGCGTCACCGGGTTCCAGGTGATGCCGACATCATGTCGGATACCGGTGGCGATGCGCTTGCTGGCCGCGTGCTTCTGCCCCGGACGATCCGCTTCGTACTTCCACACCCCGCCGTGCAGGTCGAGCAACGAGCATGGCTGCTGTCCAGGCACTTCGGCGCGCCGGTCTGGCATCTGGCAGGCATTGCTCGGTGCGCCGATGGCGACGTACAGCTCGCCGTTCTCGCCAAACGCGATCGGCTTGGTCGGGTGCGCGCGCTGGTTTTCGAAGCCGTCGACGATCACTTCGGGCTGGGCGCTGGGCACCAGCTCGTTTGCACCGATCTTGTAGCGGACGATCTTGGTGTCAGCGCCGACATAGAGATAGTCGTTGCGCCAGGCGATGCCGGTGCCGAACAGTCCCTTGCCGAAATTCTCTTTGCGTTCGAACCTGCCGTCGCCGTCCGCGTCGCGCAGCGCGATGACGCCGCCGGCGGCGGCTTCTTTGTTGAGCATCACGTAGAGGTCGCCCCTCGGGCTCACCACGATATGGCGCGCGGCGCCAAGATTGTCGGCGACAACCGATGCACAGAAACCGGTGGGAAGCGTCAATCCGCCGTTGCCTGGATCGCATGGGTTCGCCGGCTTCGCCTGTTGGGCCGACATCGCCGCCGCGGCAAGGGCAACCGTGAGCGCCGTCAGAGTGCTCTTCATCGACTCTCCTCGGATTTCTCTCAAACCTGGATTATACGTGGCATTGCGTGGCATTTCGGTTGCTGCGAATCAGATGATGCAAATCAGGCATGCCATCGTCGCCGGGGCTGGCCTTGCTGGACTGTGCGCAGCACGCGAACTCACCAGCGCGGGCGTCATCGTGACACTCATCGATGCGCGAGCGCGTGCAGGAGGACGTGTCTGGACGGTGCGCGATGGCTTGTTCGATGGCCAGCACGCCGAGCTGGGCGGCGAGTTCATCGACGCAGATCAGAAAGCGATTCGCAATCTGGTGAACGAGCTCGGGCTCGAGCTCGTGCGCGTGGTGACGCACGGCTTCACTCATCGATATCGTTGCGATGGCGGCTGGTGCCTTGGGCGAACCGCGCCCTGGGACCGGCTGCAGCAGAGTTTGCGGCCGCTCCTGACGAAGTACAAGGCGGCCCGAGGCGACACCGAATCAGACGCCGTGCGCGAGATCGCCACGCTCTCCCTGCGCGACTGGCTTCGTCGTCAACAGGCCGACGACTCGCTCCATTCGATCGCGGACGCGTTGCGCGGATTCTTCCTCGCAGACGCGGACGACATGTCAGTGCTGCCGCTCGTCGAACAACTCGCCAAGAGTGGCTCGCCTACCCAGGCAACGATGTATCGGATTGTCGGCGGCAACGATCGATTGGTACAAGCGCTGATCGACGCAACGCCCGCGAAGGTGTTGCTGGGGCACACCTTGCGAAAGGTGTCGAACGCGGTACGCGGCGTGATCGCGTCGGTCGACGACGAGCAGGGCCACGCCCAGCAGATCCAAGCCGACGCGATGGTGATGACGCTGCCGGCGTCGACGCTGCGCGACGTCGAGATCACGCCGGCGCTACCCGAGGATCAATGGAAGGCGATACGTACCCTCGCCTACGGACGCGCCACGAAGGTGGTGCTGCAGACGTCCGGCGATCTGTTCGACGGCCGGCGTGCGCGCGCATTCGCCACCGACACCGCGGCTGGCGCCTTCTGGGACGGCAGCGAAGGGCAAGAGGGGAGTCACTCGATCGTGACGTTCCTGGCTGGCGGAAGCGCCAGTCCGTGGCTGCGCCAACGCGCCGAACAGGGTGCGCAGGCGGTGCTTGGCGAGGTGTGCTGGTTGAGAGCGCCGGGTCCAAAAGGATCCGGCCTACGGGACGCGCGAGTCTGGGCGGCCACCTGGGAGGATGACCCCTGGGCGCGCGGCGGATACGCATTTCTGGACCCCGGCTTTGATCCGGCCCTGCGCCCGGTGCTCTCGCGGCGCGCCGGCTGGCTGGTATTTGCCGGGGAACACACCAGCCAGGAGTGGCAGGGCTACATGAATGGCGCCGTCGAATCTGGGATACGAGCGGCGCGCGAACTTTTGTCACAATAACTCCAGGAGGCTGTTGTGGCTCTACGTCGCGGAGTTCGTGTCGTCTTCACGCTGATCGGGATGGCGGTGATCGTGTCGATCGCGGGCATCCTGTTCCTCTATCTCGCGCTGTCGCGCGGACCTTCTGTTCCGGAACAGTCGATTCTCGTGCTGCGGCCTGGTGGCCAGCTGCGGGAGGCGATGCCCGACGATGTCGTCGGCCAGTTCCTCGATCGGGACGCGTCCACCGTGCGCGGTTTCGTCGACAGTCTGCGGATGGCCAAACGCGATGCCCGCATCAAGACGGTGCTGCTGATGCCGTCGACGCTCGAGTCGCCGTTCTGGGGCAAGGTCCAAGAGCTGCGCGACGCGATCATCGACTTCCGCCAGTCAGGCAAGAAGGTCGTGGCGTTTCTCGAGTACGGCGGCGATCGCGAGTACTACCTCGCCTCCGCGGCCGACCGCATCTTTCTGCTGCCGACCAGCCCGCTCGATCTGACCGGCGTCGCGTCGTACGAGGTGTTCCTGCGCGGCACCTTCGACAAGGTCGGCGCCTTTCCCGACTTTCTGCACATCGGCGACTACAAGACGGCCGTGAATCAGATGACCGAGAAGGGCTTCACCCCGGCGCACCGCGAGATGTCGGAGTCGCTCAACCGCGACATGTACAACCAGTTGGTGAAAGACATCGCCGCCGCGCGCAAGAAGACCGAGGCAGAGGTGCGCGCGCTGATCGATCAGGGGCCGTTCTCGCCTGAGGACGCGCTGCACGCCGGCCTGGTGGACGATCTCGTCTATCTCGATCAGGTCGACGACCGCGTGCCGGAGATGCGGCCGGCGTCGGGAGAGCTGCGCCGAATCGAGGGCTCGGAGTATCAGCGCATCAGCCCGCGCTCGGTCGGCATCCGGCCACGTTCGCGGATCGCCGTGTTGTATGCGACTGGCGTGATCGCGTCAGGCAAGAGCAGCTTTGACCCGGTGAACGGCGGTGTCGTCGGCTCTGACACGCTCGTCGATCAAATCCGCCAGGTGCGCGACGACGACTCGGTCAGGGCCATCGTGCTGCGAGTCGACAGCCCCGGCGGATCGTCGGTGGCCTCCGACGTCATCTGGCGTGAGCTGATGATCACGCGCGACCAGAAGCCGTCGCGTCCGCTGATCACGTCGATGTCGGATCTCGCGGCGTCGGGTGGTTACTACATTGCCATCCCCGGCCAGGTGATCGTCGCCCAGCCGGCGACGCTCACCGGATCGATCGGCGTCTACTCCGGCAAGTTCGTCATCGACGGGACGATGCAGAAGATCGGCGTCAACACGGCGACGGTGAAGTCAGGCAAGAACGCCGACATCAACTCGCCGTTCTCACGCTTCAGCGACGATCAGCGGGTCAAGCTGCAGGACTACATGCAGGGCTTCTACGAGAACTTCGTCGAGAAGGTGGCAATGTCGCGGCACACCACGCCCGAGCGCATCGACGCGATCGCGCAGGGTCGCGTCTGGACCGGCGCCCAGGCACGCGAGCGCGGCCTGGTCGACATGCTTGGCGGGCTCGACACCGCGGTGGCGATCGCCAAGGAACGCGCCAATATTCCAGCCAACGAGGACGTTGAGCTCGTCACGTATTCTCCGCGCCGAAGCTTCTACGAAGCGGTGACGCAGCAGTTCCGCGGATCGGCGTTGACGATGTGGAGTGCCCTGGCGGGAGTCGGCGACGTGCGGGCGTTGGCAGCGCTCACGGCGCCGGTGCGCATGTTCCGGCGCGGAGAGGCGCTGGCGTTGATGCCATTCGCCTTCGCCAGGTAGTTGTCGGTTGTCAGTTGTCGGTTGTCAGTTCTGCTTGAGCACTTCGGCAGGTTGGATGCGCGTCGCGCGCCGCGCGGGGAGCCAGCCTGCAGCCAGTCCAACGGCGACGAGCACAAGCGTGGCGTCGACCAGCGTCGCTGCGTCGGTGGGTGCGACGTCGTAGAGTAGCGACGAAACGAACCGCGATAGCCAGAGGCTCAGCAGGATTCCCTCGATGACGCCCAGCCCGATGAGAATCGCGGCACGCCGCATGATGAGGCGGACCACGCTGCGCGGTTCGGCGCCCAGCACCATGCGGATGCCGATCTCCGTCCGGCGCTGCGACACTGCAGACGCACTGACACCATAGAGGCCGATGCTGGCGAGTACGAGTGCGAGCACTCCGAAGAGCCCCGAAAGCATGGCCACCAGTTGCTCCTGCGCGAAGGCGGCGCTGACGACGTCGGCGAGTGGACGGAAGCTGAACGCAAGACCAGGGTCGACCGTCGTGAGCGCTGCCCCGACGCTTGCCGCAAGCGACGAGGGAGGCCCGGCGGTTGGGCGTACGGCGATGGTCATGCTGGCCATCCCGGGTGGTGTCATGCCTTCCGATTGCGCCAAGGGTATGAACATGGCCGGTGCCGCTGGACTTCGAACGGCGGCGCCAGCATCCGCCGCCGGCCGTCGCGCGTGATACGCCGCATCTCTGATCACGCCGACGACCGTGCGGGGCGGAGAGTTCGGTAGCTCGAGGACGATGTGGTCGCCGATCGGATCTCTATCAGGAAAGAACGTGCGAGCGAACGTTTCGTTGACGATGACGACGGGAGCCGCGTTCGTCGCGTCCCGATTGTCGAAATCACGCCCGGCGACGAGCCGTGTCCCATAGGTGGCGAACCATTCGGGTGAGACGACGTTGAATAGCGTCATCCGCTCGGCCGCCGACAGCTTCGGCGCAATGACTCTCAATTGGCCGTAGCCGCCACTGATGGGCACCCAGGTCGAGGCGGCCGCGTTGGCGACGCCGGGCATCGTCGACACCGCGGTTATCGCCCGCTGATAAAAGGAAGGCGCATCCGTTCCGATCGATGCGCGTGTGGTATCGACGTTGACGAGCAGAACTCCATCTCGATCAAAACCGAGTGGAGTTGCTGTAAGACGCGACAGCGTTCGAACGAACAGCCCTGCCGCCACCAGAAGCACGAGGGACAGCGCGACCTGAGCGACAACCAGTCCGCCTGAGAGGCCTCGGCGCGACCGGGGGCTGCTGTTTCGGTCGCTGGCTTTCATCGCGTCCGCGGGTGCGTCGTGCGCAGCGACGAACGCGGGAGCCGCACCAAACAGCGCGATCGTGAGAGTGGCGATGGCGATCGTGAACGCCAGGACCCGCCAATCCAATGGCGAATCGAGGATCACCGGCCTGTCTATCGTCGACAATTGGCTGACGAGGACGTTGGTGGCCCATCCCGCCACGACGAGCGCACCAAGCGCGCCCGTGGTTCCGAGCACGAGGCTTTCGGTCAGGAGTTGGCTCGCAAGACGCCAGCGCGATGCGCCGAGGGCCAAACGCACGCTCAACTCGCGCCGTCGCGTCGACGCGCGAATGACGAGCAAAGTGGCAAGGTTGGCGCACGCAATCACCAGGAGAATGCCGACGATTGCCAGGACGATGACGAGAGGCCGCGCGTATCGCTGGCGGAGGCCCGACATTCCCGGTTCGGTTCCGGACGTACCGGCCGGCGCGGGCACGAGGATGAACGGTTCTTTGACGAAAGCCGGCAATGGCGCCGAGCCGAGAATCTCAGGCTGCAACGCACGGATCGCTGCTGTGGCGGCTTCCAGGGTCTGTCCAGGCTTGAGCCGTACCATCGGGATGAGACCCAGGGCGTTGGGCTGGTCGATGGCGGCCGCCTTACGGATCAGCGGTTCGCTTCCGAGCGTCAATGCGACGTCGAAGTGACGACCGACTTCGACGCCGACGAAGCCTCGTGGCGTGACACCGATAATCGTGAACGGCACTCCCTCGATGACGAGGGGCGCGCCGATGACATCACGAGCCGCCGCAAGACGCTCTTGCCAGAACTCGTGACTGACAATCGCGACGGGCCCATCCGGGCCACCGCCGCGCCGGTCATCAGCGGCTGTGAAGGTGTGTCCCAGTGCGACGCGTATCCCGAGCATCTCGAAGAAGTCGCTGGTGGTGATCACGCTCTCGACCGGTTGCATCTCGCCGCCCCGGCCGAGGCTCAAACGGCGGGGCATCCACACGGCGGCGCCGTCGAACGCCTGTGCGCGCTGACGAAACCGATCCCACATCGGATAGTTCCATCCGGCACCCGCCAGCAGGCCTAGCTTGATCGCCGTATCCGAGGAAATCGTCGCCAGGCGGTGCGGTTCCTTAACCGGCAATGTACGGAGAAGTAACCCGTTCACCAGCGAGAAGATCGCTGTTGTTGCCCCGAGCCCGAGCGCGAGGATCAGAATCGCTGTGATTGTGAAGGCTGGCGTCCTGCGCAGGCCGCGAATCGCGTATCGAACGTCTTGCGCGAGAGCGTCGATTGGCGGCAGGCCGCGTTGCTCGCGAAGCGCCTCCATCGCCTGCGATGCGCCTCCGGCTGTCAAACTGGCGGCGCGTTGCGCCGCCTCCTGGTCGAGGCCGCGGCGGCGCGCGTCTTCGACCGCTAGCTCGTAATGCGACCGAAGTTCCTCTTCGAGATCGGCATCGCCTCGTCCTCGGCGCAAGGTTCCCGACAGACGACGAATCCACTCGCGCACGACACGCATATGCACTCAGCTCTCGCCGTGCAGCAGCGTATGAATGATCCCAGCCATCTGGTCCCACGCCACTCTCTCTTTGGCTAGTTGGCGTCGTCCGGAGGCCGTCAGCGCGTAGAAACGCGCTTTGCGGTTCGCCTCGGTGGTACCCCAGGAGCCTCGCACGAGGCCGCGCTGCTCCAGGCGCATCAGTGCCGGGTAGAGCGTGCCCATATTCAGCTGCAATGCTCCGCTGGACACCTGTTCGAGCCGAGCCGCAATCGCGTAGCCATGTTGCGGGCCGAGAGAGTCGAGCGTCTGGAGCACCATCAGATCGAGAGTGCCCTGTAGAACGTCGGCTTTCGCCGGTGCTTTATTAGACACGTCAATGGAGTAACACGATTCCAGTTGGCGGTCAAATGAAGTGGGGACAGTCCGACAACTGACAACTGACAACTGTTAAACGAAGATCTCCATCAGAATCTCATCATCCTCATGGCCGTCGATCACCACCTGGCGCGTCAAGCGGCCGCATTCGCGGAAGCCAATGCGGCCGTAGAAGCGCTGCGCGCGTGTGTTGGTGGCACGCACCTGGATCACGATCTTTCGATAGCCAGCCTGTCGAGCGAATGACGAGGTCGCCGTCCACAGCTCGTCGCCGACGCCGCGTCCGCGCTGATCGGCGAGCAGAAACGTTCCGAGCTGGCCGACGTGCGACATCGATTCGAACGCAGACCATCGATCGATCACTTGTAAGCCGACGATGGTCGACTGCTCGTTGGCCGCGACGTAAATTGCCTCGCGCGGCGATAGCGACTCCAGGTAGTGGCGCTCCTGGGCGACGGTCCAGGCGGAATCAATCGCCGAATGAATCCGTTCGGCGACGATCGTGGTCAGCACCGCCGCGATTCCGGCCGCGTCGTCAGGACCTGCTCGCCGGATGTTGAGGCCGGATTTCGATCGTACGGACACGCCGCGAGTGTACGCAAAAAAGGCGGGCCGTGAAGGCCCGCCCTACGTACCGGTCCGCCTGAAGGCGGACACTACGTACGATTCCTACACGCCCAGCTGGGTGCTGACCTGGGCGACGACATCCTCGTTGATCTGGATGTTCATCTTCTCTTTCGCCTTGGTCATGTACGAGCTGTAGAACAGGTTACGCCGCTCGTTCAGCAGTTGCTCGCGGAAGGCTTCCTTGCCGTTTCTCAATTCGTCTGGTGTGACGTCGTCGCGTTCGGCCACCCGCAGGATCACAGTGGCGTCGTTGGTCGTGATTGGGTCGCTGACGCCACCCTGCGGCAGGCTGAACGCCACCTTGTCGACTTCAGGGTTGATGCCGACGTCGGGAATCGCCGAATTGCGGGCGATGAGCTCGGTGTCCTTCGACTCGAGCCCCTGCGCCTTGGCGGCCGCGGCAAAGTCCTTGGCCGATTTCAGCGCCGCCGCGATCTCACCGGCGCGCTGACGGCTCAGCTCGGTGGCGCGCTGGCGAATGACGTCCTCGCGCACCCGGTCCTTCACCTCGTCGAGATTCGGCACGTAGGGATCGCGTTTGCCGCTGACGGCAATGAATACCGTGCCGCGCGACGACATCAACGGCCCGCTCACCGTGTTGTCTGCCAGGTCGAACGCCGTGGTCGCAATCTGCGGGGCCGGTCCGAGACCAGGAATCGGATCCTCTTTCGCGAAGAAGCCCGATTCGACGACGGCGATGCCGGCCGCCTTCCCAGCGCTCTCCAGGTCGGCGGGCGTCTTGAGTTTGGCCGCGAGATCACGCGCCTGCGCCGCCATCTGCTGCTCGGTGCGCTCGTTCTTGAGCTGATCTTCGATCTGCGGACGCACCTCGGCGAGCGGACGCGTGGCCGCCGGCTTCTTGTCGGTCACCTTGATGATGTGGAAGCCGAACTGGCTCTTCACCAGGTCGCTCACCTGACCAGGCTGCATCGCGAACGCCGCGGTTTCGAATTCGGGCACCATGCGGCCGCGGCCAAAATAATCGAGGTCGCCGCCGTTGACCTTCGAGCCGTCGTCTTCTGACACCTGCCTGGCGATCGCCGCGAAGTCGCCGCCGGCCTTCACCTGCTTCAGGATCTCTTCAGCGCGCTTGCGCACGTCCGCTTCGTTCTTGCCTTCGGTCTTCAGCAGGATGTGGCTGGCGCGCACCTGCTCGGGCGTCTGGTACTGCGCGATGTTGTCGTTGTAAGCCTTGTCGACGTCGGCCGCAGCGACGGTGATCTTTGCCTTGATCTGATCACGATCGAGCACCAGCATCTTGACCTTGCGCTGTTCGCCCTTGCGGTACTCGGCCTTGTGCGCGTCGAAGTAGGTTGAAACGTCGGCATCGGTGACGGTCACGCGGTTGCGGAACTTGTCCGCGGTGAGCGCCACGACTTGCAGCTTGACCTTCTCGTTGCGCGCCTTGAACTCGCGGTCGACTTCGGCGTCAGAGACCGCCATCCAGTCGGTGATCGCGGCGCGCAGCTTGTCGATCATCAGGCTCTTGCGCAGGTTCTCTTCGAAGTCGCGCTTGGTCATCGGCGGGTTCTGGCTGGCCAGGATGCGCTCGTAGGTGGCTTCGCCAACAAACCGGCCGTTTTCCTGGAGCCCCGGGATCGCGAAAATCTGCTGCGCGAGTTCGTCGTCGCTGACGCGAATGCCCTGACGCTGCGCCTCGGCGAGCGCCGCCTGCTCGTCAACCATCTGCTGCAGAATCTGCGACTCGATGCCGAGCTGGCGCAGCATCTGCGCGTTGATGTTGGCGCCGTAGGCGCTCCGGTACGCCTGCACCTGCGTCGCGTAGCGCCGCTGGAATTCGCCGGCTGTGAGCTCCTGCCCGTTGACTTCGGCGATCACTTCGCTCGGCGCGGCGCCGACGGTGGTCTGCGTCTGCAGGAAATCCGGAATGTAGAAGACGATGAACGCAAGTACCACGAGGCCAAGGCTCCATTTGAGCCAGCCCTTGTGGCGCCGCATCCGGTCGAGCATTGTCATGGGATGAATTCCTAAGTCTTTAGCCTTTAGTCTCTAGTCTTTAGACCCTGGACATTAGGCATTGGTCGCTGAACCGTCGATCGTACGCTATCTCGTTCCTACAGCAAAGAGCCAAACGCGGCGATTCCAGCCCAGCGCTAAAGGCTAAAGACCAAAGACTAAAGGGTGAAAAGAGGCCGCATAGCCGTGTTATATTTATCGAAATTAGAAGGACTTAGCGGCACTCAGCCGTGCGAAATGCCCTACCAGCCCCCCGCCCCAGCGAGCGGTGACAGCATTCTCCACCAAGACTGACGTCGCGCACCCGATGAGCCGTGGCGATCGACGCGCCGATTTCGCCAGCCGTCTCAAGGGACGACTGCGTTCACTTCGTGCCACGCTCGAGCGCCGCGAGGCGATCATCGAGGCGGTTCGCGAAGCGAATGCCACACTCGACCCGAAAACGGTGGCGTCGTGGCTTGCCACACGTGCGCAGGAATGGATCCCGGCTCCCTGTTGGGCGGTCGTGGCTCACGATGTGAATGGGCAAGCGGCGGTGATCGCCGACGACGGATTGGATCCGAGTCACGGCCCGGCTCTCTGGACGGCGGCCAACTGGGTCTTCCGTCACGGCGGTGAATTCTGTTCGGCTGACCTGTCGAAGGACGCACGCGCGACGGCGAACGCCGTCGGCACCGCGCTCGCATTCCCGCTGGTGTGCCGCAACAAGACCGTCGGCGTGCTGGTCGGGCTCGATCCGGAGCCGTCCGCGGCGATGCCGTCGCTGGGGCCCACGGTGATCCTGTCGTTGCGGACGTTGCTCGAGCCGGCGGCGATCGCCCTCGACAACGCCCTGGCGCTGCAGAAGGCCGAAGCGCTGTCGGTGACCGACGACCTGACGCGGCTCTACAATTCGCGCTACCTCAACCTGGTCCTGCGCCGCGAAGCCAAGCGTGCCTCACGCAGCGGCCGGCCGCTGTCCATCCTGTTCCTGGACATGGACGGCTTCAAGGGCGTCAACGACCAGCACGGCCATCTTGCTGGCAGCAAAGCGCTTGTCGAGGCGGCGGCGATCATCCGGGGGAGCGCCCGTGAAACGGACGTGGTAGCCCGGTTTGGCGGCGATGAGTTTGCCGTCATCCTGCCCGATACCGGCCGGGAAGGCGCCGTTTCGGTGGCAGAGCGCATCCGGGACCGTATTCGCGCTTTCGAATTTCTTACGTCGGACGAACTGCATGTGCGATTAACGGCCTCGATCGGCGTGGCAACCCTGCCGGATGTGGCCGGATCAGCCGAAGAATTATTACGAGCGGCGGATACTGCCATGTACCGGGTCAAGGATGCGGGCAAGGATGGAATCCATGTGGCGGCAGAAACCTCTTAGTTATCAGTTGTCAGTCGTCGGTTGTCAGACAACCGGCTAGTAAGGAGTACGCGATTTGGGCCTCGGCTCGTTTTTTTCTCTCTTCTCCAGCGACCTCGCCATCGACCTCGGCACCGCCAACACCTGCGTCTACGCGCGCGGCAAGGGCATTGTCGTCAATGAACCGTCGATCGTCGCCATCAACAAGATCAACGGCCGCGTCGAGGCAGTCGGACGCGATGCGAAAGAGATGCTTGGCCGCACGCCCGGCAACATCGTCGCGATCAAACCGATGAAGGACGGCGTCATCGCTGACTTCGAAGTCACCGAGAAGATGCTGACCTACTTCATCAAGAAGGCGCACAACCGCAACGTCTGGGTGCGGCCGCGCATCGTCATCGGCGTGCCTTCCGAGATCACGCAGGTCGAGAAGCGCGCGGTGAAAGACAGCGCCTATCGCGCCAAGGCGAGCGAAGTGCATCTGGTCGAAGAAGCCATGGCCGCGGCGATCGGCGCCGGCATGCCGATCACCGAGCCGTCGGGCAACATGATCGTCGACATCGGCGGCGGCACCACCGACATCGCCGTCATCTCGCTCGCCGGCATCGTCTACAGCAAGGCGGTGCGCGTCGCCGGCAACGAGATGGACGAGGCGATCATCCAGTACATCAAGAAGACGTACAACCTGCTCATCGGCGAACGCACGGCCGAGCAGATCAAGATGGAGATCGGCTCCGCGTTTCCGCTCGAAGAGAAGATGACGATGGAGATCAAAGGGCGGCACCTGATTGAAGGCGTGCCCAAGACGATCACCATCACCGACGAGGAGATTCGCGAGGCGCTCGCCGAGACCGTCAACGTGATCGTCGACGCGGTGCGGGTTGCGCTCGAGCGCACGCCGCCGGAACTGTCCGCTGACATCGTCGATCGCGGCATCGTGCTCACCGGCGGCGGATCGCTGCTCAAGAATCTGGACAAGCGGCTGCGTGAGGAAACCGGACTGCCGCTGGCGATGGCCGAAGACCCGTTGTCGTCGGTCGTGCTGGGAGCGGGCAAGATGCTCTCGGACTTCAATCTGCTGCGAAAGATTTCGATCGATTAGTTATCAGTTGTCAGTTGTCAGTTGTTAGAAAGACGTCGAGGTGATTCGTGCATTACCGAACTGACAACCGACAACGAACAACTAACAACTAGGGAATGGCGCTTCTCGATATCCGCCGCAACACCGGCTACCTCTTTCTGGCGGTCACCGTCGGACACATCATCCTCATCTCTGCGCAGGTCAACACCCGGCGCGGGGTGCCGATGCTCGAGGCGGTGACCTTCGGGTTGTTTGCCGAGGTGCAGCGCGGCTCGACGTCGATGATCGCCCACACCCAGGACGTGTGGCAGAACTACTTCGCGCTGCAGCAGGTGCGCGAAGACAACGAGCGGCTCAAGCTCGAGGTGGCGCGGCTCGAGGTCACGCTGCAGCGCGAGCAGGCGCTCGCCGAGCAAACCAAGACACTCCAGCAACTGCTCGAGTTTCGCTCGACGGTGTCGTTTGCGACCACCGGCGCGGCCGTGATCGCCGGCGGCGCCAGCCCTGACTTCCGGACGATGACCATCGACAAGGGGACGAGCGGCGGATTGAAGCCCGACATGGCGGTGATTTCGCCGGCGGGCGTGGTCGGCCGGGTCATCATGCCGAGCGCGCGCGCGGCCAAGGTTCAGCTGCTGATCGATCGCAACGCCGCGGCCGGGGCGCTGGTCGAGCGCTCGCGGGCTCAGGGCGTGGTCGAAGGCACCGGGTCCGATCTGCTGCGCATGAATTACGTGTCGGGAGTGGCCGATATTAAGGTTGGAGACCGGGTGGTGACCTCAGGGATAGATGGCATTTACCCGAAAGGATTCGTGATCGGTCAGGTACAATCGATTCAGCGCGGAACTGGCGAATTTACGAGCATCGAGGTGAGGCCGGCCGTTGATTTTTCATCGCTCGAGGCGGTGCTGGTCGTGTTGACGCCTCCAGTGGCACCCGAGTGAAGGCCGCCGGGGTTTTTCTCGCCATAGCTCTGGCGCTCGCGCTGCAAACGACTCTGGCGCGGTTTGTCGTCGGCGGTACCGCAGCTCTCGACCTGGTTCTCGTCGTTGTCGTGTATGTGGCGCTAACCACCGGACCCGTCAGCGGGATGCTGGCGGGCAGCGTCGCCGGGATCATCCAGGACGCGCTCTCGAGCGGGGTTATTGGAATCGGCGGACTGGCAAAGTCGATTGTCGGGTTTCTCGCGGGGGTCATTGGTCAGCAGTTCATCGTCACCGCGGCGCTGCCACGGTTTGTGATGTTTCTGGCCGCCAGCGTTGCCCACGCGGCGATTTTCATGGGGTTGTATGTGTTGCTCGGGCTGCGGACGTTTCCGTCGCCATGGGCGGCGATCCTGAGCCAGGCGTTGGGCAATGCGGTTGCGGGCATGATTGCGTTCACCATCATCGAAGGGTTGCCGGTGATGGTCGAGCGTCGGCGTTTACGCAGAAGGTTGTGAGATGGCTGTAGCAGAAGATCGTCGTCGAATCTCCATGCGGCTCGTCGGCCTCCAGGTCGGCGTCGTCGTGGCGTTTGCGGCGCTGGCGATCGGCTTCTGGTTCCTGCAGATCGTCCAGAACAAGCAGTACGAGGAGATGGCGCAGAACAATCACCAGCGCACGCTCGCGCTGCGCGCTCCTCGCGGCGTACTGTTCGACCGCAACGGCAAGGTGCTGGTGGAGAACCGGCACTCCTTCACGATCTCCATCGTCCGGGAGCACACCAAAGACATCGACAAGACGGTGCGCATGCTGTCCGAGGTGGCCGGCCTCAATCCCGAGGACGTGCGCGCCATCGTCGCGCGGCACCGCGGCGAGCCGACCTATCGGCCAATCGTCGTGGTCGAGGACGCCTCGCTGGCACAGGTCGCCGCCATCACCGCTCGCCGTCTCGACTTCGAACTGCCGGACGTCGTGGTGGAAGAAGTCCCGACGCGTCAGTACCCGTCAGAGGGCATTGCCGCGCATCTGTTCGGCTATGTCGGTGAGGTCAACGATGCGATGGTCGCCGCCGACGAGTCGCTGCGCAGCGGCGATCTGGTCGGACAGGCCGGCATCGAGAAGATCTACAACCCGCTCCTGATGGGGCGCGACGGCGCCAAGGTCGTCGTCGTCAACAGCCTCGGCCGCGAAATCCGCACGCTGCAGGAGTTGCCGCCTACCGAAGGCAAGCGGCTGCAGCTGACGATCGATTACGACATCCAGAAGGCGGTCGACGACGCGTTCAAGGCGGCGCACGATGCGCGGCTCACCAACGCGGGCGCGGCGATCGTGCTCGACCCGAACACCGGAGAAGTGCTCGCGTACTCCAGCGAGCCGGCGTTCGATCCAAACGAGTTTGCCGCCGGCATCGACCGGGCGACGTGGACGTCGTTGACCACGGATGCCCAGCGGCCGCTCAATGACCGCGCCCTGCAGGGACGCTACTCGCCGGGATCGACCTTCAAGATGGCAGTGGCGCTGGCCGGCCTCGAAGAAGGCGTCATCACTCCCGACTTCAAGGTGTACTGCGGCGGTTCGGCCAATTTCTACGGCCGTAACTTCAAGTGCTGGCTGCACCGTGGCCACGGCGGCACCGACCTGCGCCACGCGATCGAGCAGTCCTGCGACGTCTACTTCTATACCGTTGCCAACATGCTTGGCGTCGACAAGATCAACAAGTGGGCGACCGCCCTCGGCCTTGGCGTCAAGAGCAACATCGATCTCCCCAACGAAGTGCAGGGGCTCGTGCCCTCCACCGAATGGAAGCGCGAGAAGATGAAGGAGAAGTGGTACGCCGGCGAGACCATCTCGGTCGGCATCGGCCAGGGCCAGGTCTCGGTGACGCCGGTGTCGATGGCGGTTTACGCGGCGACGCTCGCCAACGGCGGCACGCGCGTCGTTCCCCACCTGCTTCGAATGGTCGACGAAGGCCAGGGATGGAAACCTGTGCCGAAGCCGCCGACGCTGTCGAAGATTGAACTCGATCCCGCGAAGATGCAGGAGATTCGCGACGGCATGTGGGGCGTCGTCAATGGTGGTGGCACCGGTGGCCGCGCGCGTGTTGCTGGATTCGACGTTGCAGGCAAGACGGGAACCGCGCAGGTGATCTCAAACGCGGGGCGCATTGCCGCCGCACGGTCGGGCAAGGACCTGCGTGACAACGGCTGGTTCGTGTTCTTCGCGCCGCGCGACAATCCGCAGGTTGCCGGCGTGGTCTTCCTCGAGCATGGCGTGCACGGTCCGAACGCCGCACGCGTGGCGCATCACATCCTGGCGACGTTCTACGCCAAGAAGACCGGTCAGCCACTGCCGCCGCCGCCGACGCCGCAGGATATGCAGTTCGACTTCTCAGACCCCTACGGCCCTGGCCACATGCCGGGGAGCGAGCCGAACACCGACGAACCCGTAAACGCGACCAACTGAGATGTTCGAACAGCGCCTGCACCATCACATCGACTGGGGCCTGCTGGCCGCGGTGCTCGCCCTGTGCGGCATCGGTCTGTTGAACATCTACAGTGCCACCGGTGGCCCGACCGCGATCTTCAACACACAGATCTACGGCATTGTCCTCGGCATGATCGCCCTGGCGATCTGCCTAGGGATCGACTACCGGTCGCTTGCCGACAAGTCGCACTTCATTTACATCGCAACCATTGCCCTCCTGTTGTACGTGCTGCTGTTTGGCGCCGTGCGTGGCGGTTCACGGCGCTGGATTGACCTGGGGCCTGTCAACCTGCAGCCCTCAGAATTTGCCAAGGCCGTCGTGGCGCTCGTGCTCGCCAAGTTCTTTGGCGAGAGCCGCCGCAACAGCGTGTCCCGTGGTGATCTGCTGATCGCGGGGGCGCTGACCGCCATCCCACTCATCATCATCGCCAAGCAGCCTGACCTCGGCACCGCCGTGACGCTGCTTCCGATCATGTTTGCCGTGGCCTATGTCGCGGGCATGCCGATGCGCATCTTCGGCATTCTCGCCATCGTCGGGGTGCTGGCTGCACCCATCGCATGGAAATTCGCGCTCCAGGATTATCAGAAGGGGCGCATCTCGACCTTCCTGGATCCGACGCAGGACGCACGGGGCGCCGGCTACCAGCAAATCCAGGCCCGCATCACGGTTGGCTCGGGCGGGCTGTGGGGGAAGGGGTTCACCAAGGGGACGCAGGGACAGTTGCGCTTCCTGCCGGTGGCCCACAACGACTTCATCTTCTCGGTGCTTGCCGAGGAGCATGGATTCGCCGGCGTGCTTGTGACGCTGGGACTCTACTTATTTGTTATTCTGCGCGCGCTCGAGGCGGCACGGTTGGCCAAAGACCGGCTCGGCGCCTACCTGGTACTTGGAGTGTTAGCGAGCTTCACGTTCCAGGTGATCTACAACATTACGATGTCGGCCGGCCTCGCGCCGGTCAAGGGATTGACGCTTCCGCTCATGAGCTACGGCGGCTCCTCCATGATTGCCACGTTGGCGGCGTTCGGCCTGATTCTCAACGTGCGGATGCGTAGGTTTACGAATTAGGCGGGCCGTAAGGCCCGCCCTACGGGACCAGGATGCTGATTCTTACGCTGCTCATTACGGCAATGATTGCCGTCGTAGGGCGGGCCTTCACGGCCCGCCAGAGCGTCGTCGTGTCACGTCCGCAACGTGTCCCACGGAGTTACGGGCATGACCAAGGAGATGATCATCTCCTCGAGCGCCCACGAAACACGGGTCGCGATCCTCGAGGAAGATCAGGTCGCCGAGATATTCATCGAGCGCGAGCGCTCGCGCGGCGTCGTTGGCAACTTGTACAAGGGCCGGGTATCCAAGGTGCTTCCCGGCATGCAGTCGGCGTTCGTTGACCTCGGTCTCGAACGCGACGGCTTTCTCTACGTCAGCGACGTCATCGCCACCTTCGAGGAGTTCGACCGCCTCGAGACCGACGAAGACGCCAGCAACGGCGGCCGATCCAACCGCCGCGAACGCGAAAAAGGTCCAGAGCCGAAGATCGAAGAGCTCCTGAAAGAAGGCCAGGAGATCATCGTTCAGGTGGCCAAGGAGCCGCTCGGCACCAAGGGCGCCCGCCTGACCTCGCACGCCACCATGCCAGGGCGCTTCCTGGTGTTCATGCCGACGGTCGACCATGTCGGCGTCTCACGCAAAATCGACTCGCGCGAAGAGCGCGGTCGCCTCCGCGGCATCGTCCGCGAGTTCCGCGAGCAGCACGGGTTTACCGGCGGCGTGATCATCCGCACCGCCGCCGCCGGTCGTCCCAAGGACGACATCGTCTCGGACCTGAGCTACTTCCACAAGGTCTGGACCGACATCCGGCAGAGGTCTGAGACGTCGCGCGCGCCCGCTGTGGTCTACCAGGAGCAGAGCCTGGTGGCCAAGCTGCTGCGCGACCTGCTGACCGAAGAGTTCTCGGCCATTCGCATCGACAACGCCCTCGAACATCGGCGTGTGCTCGAGCTGATCGAGCGGATCATGCCGCCGCTTGCCTCGAAGGTGAAGCTCTACGACAAGGAGTATCCAATCTTCGAGGAGTACGGCGTTCAGCCCGAGATCGACAAGGCGCTGCGCAGCAAGGTGTGGCTCAAGTCGGGCGGCTCGATCGTCATCAACCAGACCGAGGCGCTGGTCGCCATCGACGTCAACACCGGACGCTATGTCGGCAAGAAGACCGCCGGGCGTCTCGAAGACACCATCCTCAAGACCAACCTGGAAGCGGTGAAGGAGATCGTCCGGCAGATCCGCCTGCGTGACCTCGGCGGCATCATTGTCCTCGACTTCATCGACATGGAAGAGAAGAAGAACCGGCAGAAGGTCTTCCAGACGGTGGAGCAGGAGCTGCGCAAGGATCGCGCGCCATCGAAGGCGCTGCAGGTCTCCGACTTCGGCCTGGTGATCATCACGCGCAAGCGCGTCAAGCAGAGCCTCGAGCGCGTCCTCACCGAACCGTGCCCGTACTGCGCGGGCAGCTCGGTCATCAAGTCGAGCTCGACGATCTGCTACGAGATTCTCTCGGAAGTGAAAAAGATCTGCGCCGACCTGGATGGTCAGACGTTGGTGCTGCGCGTCAACCCCGACATTGCCCGGGCGCTACGCGAGGAAGAGCGCGCCGTGTTCAAGGATCTGAAGCAGTCGCTCAACCGCGAGATCGCGGTGCGGCCAGACGTCCAGCTGCACCACGAGCAGTTCGACTTAATGGCAATCGGGTAGTCGGAGGCCTTAAGGCCTCCTCTACCGCATCGAAGCTGCTAAACGACCGTTCGGCGTCCTGAGAGCAGGCCGACGATGAAGAGCACCACGGCAATGACCAGCAACACGTGAACGAACGCGCCGATCGTGTAGGTGCCGACCACGCCAAGCAGCCAGGCAATCAGCAGCATCATCGCGATAACGAACAGCATGTCTCCCTCCTCGTTCTGACAGATTGCAATTGCATCGCCACTCACAAAATTGATCGCCGCCCTGCTGGCAAGCCGGTTGCTGATTGAGAACCAGGGTTACGCACAAATGGCTGAACTGTTTCGTTCCTTCGATCAGCCGATTCGTCACTCGACCGGTCTCTACACAGCGCGCATCGTCGGCCGTGGCGCCGCCGATGGGATGTGGGAAGGGTGGCTTGAGTTTGTTCCGATCGCGCCGGCCGATGCTGACGTCATTGCGTCGAGTGTCGAGTCGCGTCAGCCCGCGCGCGAACATCTCGACTACTGGGCGCAGGGGCTGACGATGGTGTATGCCGAGGGATCGCTCGAGCGGGCCCTGCATCCGCTCACCGTTCGAGCGAGGATCGCCGAAGCCCCGGCGACCGACCCGCCCGCACCGCGGATCGTTGCTGGAGCGCCGCGAGCAATTGGCCCGGAGCCGGTGCTCGATCCGTTCGAGGTGGGCGGACGCAATCTCGACATCCTGGCACAGGAGCTTGGGGCGCTCAATCGGCCGCGGCTGATCAATATCATCGCCGCGTACGATTTGAATTCGGGCGGTCAGGATGTGTCGCGGATGACCGATCCGCAGCTGCTGGCGTTCATCGTCGCCGCTGTCGAGGCACGGCTGCCGCAGGGGATACGCCGATAGCGCGGGTCGGTGTAGGCCGACACGACGTGCGGACTACCTCAGTCCCATGTGCTCCGCGGCAAATGCCCACTGATCTGCCCGCTCCGCAATCAGTTTGTCGGTGGGCCGGTAGCCGTGGGACCCCTGGACCTCGACACGGATCAGCACCGGCTTGGCGCAGCCCTGTGCGGCCTGAAGGGCCGCGGCGAACTTGAACGAATGGCTCGGCACCACGCGGTCGTCATGGTCGGCCGTGGTGATCAACGTCGCCGGATAACAGGTGCCGCGTTTCAGGTTCTGCACCGGCGAGTACTTGATGAGAAACGGGAAGTGCGCCGGGTTTGACGCGGAGCCGTACTCGGTGGCCCACAGCGCTCCGCCCGTGAACTTGTCGTAACGCAGCATGTCCATGACGCCGACGGCGGGGAGCGCCACCGCGAAGAGGTCGGGCCGCTGCTGCATGACCACACCAACCAGCAGGCCGCCATTGGATCCGCCCATGATGCCGAGGCGATCGGGCGACGTATAGCCGTCCTTGACCAACTGCTCGGCGACGGCAATGAAGTCGTCGAAGACGTTCTGCTTTTTCTCCAGCATCCCCGCCCGGTGCCACGCCTCGCCGTACTCGGCGCCGCCACGGACGCTCGCTGTCACCCAGATACCGCCGCGTTCGAGCCAGGCGGGCACGTCCGATCGGTAGTCTGGCAGGATGCTGATCGAGAACCCCCCGTACCCATAGAGCATGGTCGGGTTCTTGCCGTCGCGCGCGATATTCTTTCGCGCCGTCAGGAAGAACGGCACGCGGGTGCCGTCCTTGGATGTCGCAAAGAGCGCATGCGTCTCGAACATGCTCGTATCGATCGCAGGTGTGCCGGCCTCGAATGCACGGCTGCTCTTCGACGCCGGGTCGAAGACATACACCGTCGACGGCGTGAGTGGCGAGGTGAAGCGGTACCAGATGTCGGGCGCGTCTTCGCGCCCGGCGATCCCTTCAACCGTGCCGGAACCGGGCAGCGCGATCTCGCCCCGAGGTGCACCGTCGCCGCCGAAGAGTCGGAGTTGGCTCTGCGCGTCGACGAGATACTGCGCGACCAGGCGTCCGCCAATCAATTTGACGCTTTCGATCGCCTGCCTACTCTCGGGCACGACGGTCTTCCACTGGTCCGGCGCCGGCCGCTGCAGGTCGATGGCGATGACTCTTCGGTTTGGTGCGTCCTTGTCGGTGCGCAGGTACAAGGTGGTGCCGGTGTTGCCGATCGGCATGTACTCCGCGTCGTTGACCGCGATCAATGGCTTCACGACCGCGTTCACCCGTGGCGCCGTCCCATTGCCCAGATCGGCGTAGTAGAGGCTGTTCTTGTTTTCCGCGCCTTCGTACATCGCGATCAGGAGGTAGCGGCCGTCCTCCGTCACGTGGCCGTCGATGATCCAGCTCGCGCGATCTTTTCTCTCGTAGACGAGCGTGTCCTGCGACTGCGGCGTGCCGACATGGTGGTAATAGAGTGCGTGCCCGGACAGCGCGGCCTCGAGCACCTTGTTCTTCGGTGGCTCGGGATAGCGGGAATAGAAGAACCCTTTGCTGTCTTTCGTCCACGCCAGACTCGAGAACCGCATCCAACGCACCTCGTCGGACAGATCCTTGCCGGTGGACAGGTCGCGCACGTGGAGGGTGTTCCAGTCCGCGCCACCCTCGGCGAGACCGTAGACCAGCAATGTCCCATCGGGTGACGGCTTCCACTCCGAGAGTGAGATCGAGCCGTCCTCTGAGATCTGGTTCGGATCGATGACAAGCGCCGGTGGCGCGGTCGCGTTGTCGCGGACGTAGAGGGGTGCCTGCCGCTGCAACCCGGCGTTCTTCGTGTAGAACAGCTTGCCGCCCTCGCTGACCGGCACGCTGACGCGCGGATAGTTCCACAACTCAGTCAAGCGGGAGTTGAAATGCTCGCGCAGTGGCAGCCTGGCGAGATAGGGGTCGGTCACGGCATTGGACGCGGCCACCCAGTTGGCCACCTCCTTTGAATCGAGCGCCTCCATCCAGCGATAGGGATCCGGAACCTTGGTGCCGGCGTAATCGTCGACGAGGTCCCCGTTCTGGGCAGTGGCGTAGACGAGCCGGGGCGTTCCCGGTTCAGGCCGATCGCAGGCAGTCATGATGAGGGCCCCAAGGATGACAATCGTGAGACCGGGCAGAACGGCGCGCCAGCGCGATACAGCGGACCGTGGCATACGCTTGACCTCCGCTCGTTGTGTGAGGCGCCTAGGATACACGCGAACCTCTCCAGTTGCGAGGCGCCGACAATCTTTGATATATAGGCACACCATATATGGCGACGTCGCCACTTGAGCGAGAATTGAAGAGGGGTAGCACCGAAGTGCTTATTCTGGCGCTGCTCGATGAGCGCCAGCGGCACGGCTACGACATTAGTCAGCAGATCGAAGAGCGGTCCAACGGAACCATCACCTTTCACGCCGCTTCGCTGTATCCAACGCTTTATCGCCTTGAGGAAAGAGGCTTCATCGAGGGCCGCTGGGTCGAGCGTGCTGGACAGCGACGGCGCCGCTACTACCGTCTGACGCCGGCCGGTCGGCGCGCGCTGGCCAAACAGCGTTCGATCTGGGATGCGTTCTTCTTGGCGCTGAACCGCGTCGCCGGCATCCGCCATGCCTGATTGGAAGCATCGGCTCCAGCGCGCCTTCAACGCTTACGGGGAGCCCTATGACGCCGATGTCCTCGAAGAGCTTGGTGCACACGCATCTGCCGAATATGACGCCTGCCGTGTGCGCGGCAGCGATGCCGGCGAGGCTGAACAGCACGTCGAGAATCTGATCGATGCCTGGGTGCGCGACGCCGAAGCGCTCCATCGCACACCGAGGCGCGCGCGGGCGGTTCCTGCTCCCGCTTGTGGCGGCACGCCGTTCTCCGGCGTGGTTCAGGATGTGCGCTACGGCGTCCGGATTCTTCGGCGTCAGCCGGGGCTTACAGCGGTTGCGATCCTCACGATGGCGCTCGGCATCGGCGCGACCACGGTGTTCGTCAGCGTCGCGGACGGTGTGCTGCTCAAGCCGTTGTCCTGGCCCGGCGCGGACCGTCTGGTGCGGGTGACGGAAACGCGGCAAGGCCGCACGGGTCGCATTCCTGGCACTGTGACCAATGCCACGTATCTCGCGTGGCGCGATCAGCCGGCCACCATCGAAGATCTCGGCGGCTGGCGGACGCTGACATCGACGTTGACGGATGCCGGCGATCCACTCCGCGTGCCGATCATTTCGACGACGCCGAACCTCTTCGCGATCCTGAAGGCTCGCCCGCTTTTCGGCCGGCTCTTCCGCGAGGGAGAAGGCGCGCAAGGCCAGCCTGCCGTGGTCATTCTCTCGTATGAACTGTGGCAGGAACGGTTCAGTGCGCGCCCTGGGGTGATTGGAGATCTCGTTCGGCTTGACGGCAGGCCCCACACCATCGTCGGCGTCATGCCGCGCGAGTTCGCGTTTCCCGATCGCGAGGCACGCGCCTGGACTCCGTATGACATCCCGCAAGTGGCGGGGCCGAATGGCGCGCAGTCTGGCGCGATCTTCAGGGCGATTGCTCGGTTGCGCGACGGCGTGACGCCCGCACAAGCATCCGCTGAGGCGACCTCGCGGGCGCGCGGCGCGCCCGACATGGGCGTGCTGGCCACGGCGTTGTTCGGCGCCGCTGGACCGATCGACGTGTCGACAGTGTCAGAGCTCGACGCCATCACCTCCGACGTGCGTCCGGCCATCCTCATTCTTCTCGCGGCCGTCGCCTTGCTGCTCATCACAGCGACTGCCAGTGTCGCCTGCTTGCAGCTATCTCGTGCAACGACGCGGCGGCGTGAAGTAGCCGTGCGCGCGGCCATCGGCGCGGGGCCAGGGCGCATCGTGCGGCAGTTGTTCATCGAGAACGCGATGATCGGCGTCGGTGGGGGAATCACCGGATTGGCGCTTGCGGTCGCACTGCAACGGTTGCTGCCATCGCTGCTACCGTCGGGATTTCCCCGCCTCGATGCGGTTGCCATTGACGTTCGGACGCTGTTGTTTGCGTTGGCAGTCTCGCTGACCGCGAGCGTCGCCTGCGGATTGCTGCCGGCCTGGCATACGCGCCGACTGGGCTTGGTTGAGACACTGTCCGAGGACGGGGTCGCGTCGATCGGCGGTGCCATGCGGTCCCCTGTGGCGCGCACGCGGGGCGTGATCATCGCAGGGCAGGTGGCGATTGCATGCGTGCTGCTCATCGGTGCAGCCCTGTTGACGCGGAGCTTTGTGTCATTGATCCGCGCCGACCGGGGCTACGATCCGGCGAACGTGCTCACAGCGCGTTTACCGCTCCCACCTGAGTATCCGGCAGGCCGTCGCGATCAGTTGCTCGAGACGCTCATGGGTCGCCTGCGTGCATGGCCAGGGGTGACGCATGCGGCGTACGGCACCGGGCTGCCGTTCGTCGCGAACGGAATCCCAACCGCGTTCAAAATGCGGTCGGCTTTCAATCCAGACCTCGACGTCGACGTGGATGCGGCGATGCGAGTCGTGAGCCCGGACTATTTTGTGGCGATGCGCATGCGGCTCGTCATGGGCCGCACCTTATCGGAAGCGGATACGGCGACGATGCCTCCAGCAGTCGTTGTCAACCGGACATTCGCGCGCAGATATCTGAGTGCGCGCCCCATCGGCTTTCGCATTCCGCAGCGCGGACCGCGCGCAGGAAGTGTGCGCTTCACCGACCAGAACGCTGACTGGGAAGTAGTCGGCGTGGTCGACGACATGCCGCAGGACAGCATAGACGCGCCGCCTCAGGCGGAGGTCTTCGTGTCGTTCAAGCAGGTGGTGATCTATCGCAGCGTCGATCCCATTATCGTCGTGCGGACAACGACCGATCCGGCTGAGTACGTGTCCACGCTGCGAAGTCTGGTGGAGGAAGAGGCGCCGACGCTCGCCCTCGACTCTGTAATGACGATGGAAGACCGTGTGACGACAAGCTTGGTCAGGCAGCGACTGTATGCCGTACTGTTCATGGGGTTCGGTGCATGTGCGCTGCTGATTGCCGGCGTTGGCTTATTTGGCGTGCTGTCGTCCAGCGTGGCGCAGCGCACACGCGAAATCGGCGTCCGGTCGGCCCTTGGTGCTCAGAAGCACGACATCATTGCGCTCGTGCTGCGCCAGACGATAGGGATTCTTGGCATCGGTATAGCCGTGGGCTTAGCGACGTCGCTGGCCGGCGTCCGCACGCTCGCAGCATTTCTCTATGGCATCAGCCCGTACGACGCAATGACGTTCATCGCGGTACCGATGGCAGTTGTTGCCGTTGGGGCTGTCGCGTGTCTTCTTCCCGCGCACCGGGCAGCGAAGGTGGACCCTCTGACGGCGCTCAGGACATGACAGAACCTCTCGCGAGCATGTCGCCGCGGAATGCGGCCTAGAGTCCGCCAAAGGCAGACTTCAAATAGTTCCTATCGATCAGTCTTCCTCTCAGCAGCCTTCCTGCCGGCGAATCGCGACCTACATTTTTTTTTGGACAGTTTGGTGTGTTTCTGAGTTGACATCGGCCCGCGTGCGCGACAGATTCACCACGACCGTCCGCGCCTGTCGGACACGAGGTCGACGCAATCCGCGACCCCACTCGCAACTCATCGCCGTTCCGAGGAGACTCCCGTGTCGGTGTCCTTCCGTGATGTCAGACAAGCCGTCGTGTGGCGGACGTGCCTCGGTGCCGCTCTGCTCGTCTGCCTGACCGTGGGCGGCGTCGCGCAGATGCAGACAACACGAACCTGGGACGGCGGCGGCACCGGCAACAACTGGTCGACGGCGGGCAACTGGAGCGCCGACGACGCACCCGACAGCACCGGTGAAGCCGCGTTATTCGCCAATCACGCGGTGGGTTCGACGAAGCTCACACCGAACCTGTCCGCGGACGTCACGATCGGCCAGCTCCAGTTCTCCGCCGACGCACCGTCCTACACGATCACGGGGACCGGCGCCTCCACGCTCTTTCTCAGTCCGGCGGCCAGCTACGGCGGGGTGGGTGTCACCGTGGCGAGCGGCGCCGCCAACCAGACGATCACCGCCGCCGAAGTGGAATTCCTCTCAAGCCAGACATGGAACATCGGCGGGACAACCACGCTCCTCGTGACCGGCACGATCGAGGACGCGGCAACGCCGGACTATGCGCTGACCAAGAACGGCACCGGCACGCTCGTATTCACCGGCGATGTGCGCTACGACGGTCCGACCACCGTCAACGCCGGTGCTCTCGTCATGGGCTTCAGCAACACGAGCATGCTCAGCGCGCTCACCGTCACTGGCGGCGTCCTGCGTGCTGCGGGCGTGCCGACGACCAGTCCGAACGCGTTGGGAAGTAATGCGACGCGCAACGCAATCACGCTGGCCGGGGGAGCGCTGGAACTGGCCAACGATGCCGGCCTGGCATTCGGTCCTTCGACCCGGGTCATCACGGTGAGCGGCAACACAACGGTTCGCTCCGACCGGCTGACCACCGGACCCGGCGTCGCCCATCAACTGGGTCAGCTGCGTATCGGCGCGCAGACCCTGTCGGTGGGGGCCGGTGGATTCGTGGGCAGCGGCACGGCCGGCATCGTCTTCGGAGCAACCACGCTGTCGGGCAACGCCACGTTTCAGGTGATCAACAGTGGCAACGCCGCCACGCAGCTGACGCTCGGGGCCGTGGGGCAATCCGGCACACAGTCGCTGATGAAGACAGGCACGGGCACGCTGCGCCTGAACGGAGCGGCCAGCTACACCGGCGGGACGACGTTGAGCCAGGGCGCCGTCACACTGGGCGCCGCCAACGCGTTGGGCAGCGGCGGGCTCACGTTCGCGGGTGGCGCCCTCAACGCCAACGACACGACCGACAGCACCATCGGGGCGTTGGCGATTGCCGCCAACTCGACGCTGAACCTGTCTCCCGGAGGCGCGGCCGCGACACTGACGTTCGCGGGATCGTCAGGGGTGGCCAACGGAAACCTGACGATCACGGGTTGGTCCGGCTCGGCGGGCGGTGCCGGGACGAACGACAGAATCCTCTTCTCCGGGGGCACCACGCCCAACGCAGACTTCCTGTCGCACATCCGCTTCGACCTGGGCGACGGCCAGACCTACACGGGTTCGCTCGGGGCAGGCGGTGAACTGATTCCCAGTGCGGCCGGTCCGGTGCCCGTCGTGGTGCCCGACGTGGTCGGGCAGTCGCAGGGCACGGCGACAGCCGCCGTCACTGGCGCCGGCTTCGTCGCCATGATCGCCACGCAGCCGAGCAGCACCGTTCCGTCTGGAATCGTGATCGCGCAGAGCCCGATCGGCGGCACCACGCGCTCGACGGGCGCGACGGTGAACCTGGTGATCTCCAGCGGCGCCACCGCGAACATCACGCCATCGAACGTTCAATCGGCTCAGGCCACGGCGTCGGGCAGCTTCATCGACCTCGTCTATACGGTGCCCGACTTCGTCGGGCCGCCATTGCTGCTTGTCGTCTATGGTGGGGCGGAAGCATCCACCACCAATCTGGCGCTACCGACGGGAGCGACGTTTCATGGCGTCGCGATGAGTGCCGCGGCGCAGCACGTCACGCCTGCGAGCGGCGTCAACGCCGGATCCGGTCTCTATTGGTTACCCGTCTCGCCCGGTGAGTCGGGCACGATCCGGATCATCTTCACCGGCAACACCGACGAGCGAGCCATCGGCGCGGTCACGCTCGTCGGCGCCGCCGCGAGTGGACCGGAAGCCGTCGAGACGGCAGTCGGAACCGCATCGATCACCGACCAGATCGCGACGCGCTCGCCGAACGCCGTGATCATCTCCACCGCGACGCAAGGCAATAGCGACGAGCTGACCGCGACGGGCACCGGCCACGTACGAGACCTCAGCGTCGGACTGGGCTCTTCCCGGATGGCCGCAGGCCGCGCGGAAGTGGCCTCGCCCTCGAGCCGGACCCTCGGATACAGCGGCACGATCAATCGCATTGCGATGACCCTGGCATCGTTCCCGGTGAGCGCACCGTCAGCGCCGACGGTCACCCTGCCGGACGTGACCAACACAACCGAGGCGACCGCAGTGTCGATGCTGATCGCCGCGGGCGTTTCACCCGGCGCGGTGACGACCGCATACAGCGGCACCGTGCCCGCGGGACAGGTGATCAGTCAGATTCCGGCAGGCGGCGCAACCGTGCCGGCCGGCAGCAGTGTCAGCCTGGTGGTGTCGCTTGGCGCCGCCCCCTCGAACGCGCCACCGATCGTATCGCTCACGACGCCCGAAGACCGCGCCTCGGGCATGGGGACAACCGTACCGCTCGCGGTATCGATCGCCGACACGGACGCCACGACCGTGAAGTTCTACGGCCGCAAAACCGTCCCGCTGGTCCCCGGTCCGGATTTCGTCATCGGGACGATTCCCGACACGCAGTTCTATTCTCAGAACAGCGGGGGGACGCTCTTCAACACCTTCAACACACAGACGCAGTGGTATGCCGACTCTCGCGGGGCGCTCAATCTCGCGTTCATCTCCCACCTGGGAGACATGGTGCAGAACGGCGACAACGGAACGAACAACGCCGAGTGGAACATCGCCGATGCCGCGATGCGGTTCATCGAGGATCCGACTCGAACCGGCCTCACGTTCGGGATTCCGTGGGGCGGGGCACCGGGTAACCACGACCAGACCACGGTCAACCAGATCAACGCGCCGAACGCAAAGTGGAACTTGTTCTTCGGCGCCAATCGCTGGGCAGGGCGGCCGTACTTCGGCGGCAGCTTCTCGCCGACGAACAACAGCAACAACTACGAGTTGTTCGAAGCCAGCGGGCTCGAATTCCTGATCATCCACCTGGACTACACGACCGCGGCAGGGGTCAATCAGGATGTGATCAACTGGGCGGATCGGCTCATGAAGACCTATCCGAACCGGCGGGCGATCGTGACGAGCCACTGGATCCTGAACCTGCCGCCGACGTCGTCGATCGGCGCGCCGGCGCCCTTCGGCGGTCCGGGGCAGCGCTTCTTCGACGAGTTCAAGGACAACCCCAACTTCTTCCTCATGCTTGCCGGGCACGAGCATGGCGAGGGCCGTCGTAGCGATGCCGTCGACGGACGCACCATCTACAGCATCCTGCAGGACTACCAAGGGCGCGCGAACGGCGGCAACGGGTGGTTGCGCTACTTCGTGTTCTCGCCGGCCAACAACACGATCACGGCGAGAACGTATTCCCCGACCCTCAATCAGTTCGAGACCGACACCGACGCCACCAGCTCACCTCGCAATCAGGCGAGCGAGTTCGTCCTCCCATACAGCATGCAGGCGCCGGTGGCCCCCTGGACCGCCATCGGCACTGTGTCCGTCCCGGCGGGCGGCGGCGTCGCACAGGTGCAGTGGACGGGCCTCGAGACCGCCTCCATGTACGAGTGGTTCGTCGAGGCATCCGACGGGGTCACCACGACGACGTCAGGGGCGTGGACGTTCGCGACGGCGGGCGTGGCGGCGCCGACGGTCACCCTGACATCGCCGGTTGGTAACGCCATCTTCACGGCTCCCGCGACCGTGACGCTAACAGCGTCCGCCGACGCCGACGGATTCGTGACCAAGGTGGAGTTCTTCGACGGCGCGATCAAGCTCGGTGAAGCGGCCGCGGCGCCCTACAGTAACACGTGGACCAACGCTCCGGTGGGCGGACATGTGCTGACCGCGGTGGTGACCGACAACACCGGGGCCACGACCACCTCGGCGCCGGTGATGATCACCGTCAATCCTCCGCCGAACGTACCGCCGACGGTGACGCTGACAGCGCCAGCCCCCAATGCGACATTCACCGCGCCGGCGACCGTGACGCTCACGGCGACCGCGGGCGACACCGACGGCACCGTGACAAAGGTCGAGTTCTTCGACGGCGCGACGAAGCTCGGCGAGGCGACTGCCGCCCCCTTCAGCTACACCTGGATCAACGTGCCGGAGGGCGGGCACGTGCTGACGGCGATGGCCACCGACAACGCTCTGGCAACGGGCGTATCCGCGTCCGTAACGATCACGGTCAATCCGAACGTGCCGCCGACGACCGAGACGATCTGGCGGTCGTACGACGTGACCGTACAGAGCGGCAGCCCGCAGGCCGTTGTACTCGACACCACAGGCACGCAGACCGCCGTACTCGAGCTCTACGAATCGACTACCAACGGCGGCGTCACCAAGGGCGCGCTCTTCGGCGTCTACACCACGGGCACGCACGTCGAGACCTTCAACAACGTCCGCACCTTCTGGGCGGCGGCGACGGGCGACGACGCCTATCCCTATGCCGGCAAGAGCACGGTGGCGCGCGGCGCCGATGTGAGCGAGGCCAATGCCGCCGCCCCGACCGGCGTGTTCGACCTGCAGCTCCATCCGCCCAACAATGCCCATCTCACGGTGGCTGCCTTCCGCATTCCTGAGGCCGGCACCTACGAGATCCGCGACCTCGGCGTGCGCCGCGTCGACGGCAACGCCGGGCAGACCGTCCGGTATCGCGTGTTCAGCGCCGCGGGCGTCGAGCTCGCCAATCTGCAGGCAACCAGCCGCACTTGGGTCCGGAATTCCAGCACGTTCGCCCTCGGCAGCCTCACCGCCGGTCAGTACGTCTATTTCACGGTCGATGCCGACGGCGCCTACTCGTGGGATGCCACCGAAATCGCCTGGACGGTGCGCAAGACGTCGACCGGCTCCACTCCGCCGAACGTGCCGCCGACGGTAGCGCTGACGGCGCCGGCCAACGGCACATCGGTAGCCACGCCGGGTACCGTCACGCTGACGGCCACCGCGGGTGATACCGACGGCTCGGTGGCGCTGGTCGAGTTCTACGCCGGCATTACCAAGCTGGGTGAGGATGCGACGAATCCCTACAGCTACACCTGGACCAACCCGGCGGCTGGCAGCGTCGTCCTCACCGCGCGCGCCACCGACGACCGCGGCGCGACGACGGTATCTGCTCCGGTGTCGCTGACGGTCACCGTGGCGCCGGCGACTGAGAGGATCTGGCGGTCGTACGACGTGACCGTGCAGAGCGGCAGCCCGCAGGCCGTCGTGCTCGACACGACGGGCGCGCAGACCGCCGTCCTCGAGCTCTACGAATCGACCACCAATGGCGGCGTGACCAAGGGCGCGCTCTTCGGGGTCTACACCACGGGTACGCACGTCGAGACCTTCAACAACGTCCGCACCTTCTGGGCGGCGGCGACGGGCG
>JADMIO010980233.1_pt1 | contig 47763 bp, 37 predicted proteins | sample 8958161 | NCBI WGS metagenome assembly JADMIO01 (sample SAMN16585339, study PRJNA669376) | soil metagenome | isolation source: Crop rotation soil | place: USA: Cullars Rotation, Alabama | collected 2011
AACCCTGAACCCTGAACCCTGAACCCTGAACCCTGAACCCTGAACCCTGAACCCTGAACCCTGAACCCTGAACCCTGAACCCTGAACCCTCTCCCCGCCCCCGATGCACGAGGTGACGGCCGGCCAACTTCACCTGCTGTTCGCGGCGATCTGCCTGTTCGCGGTCGGGGCAGCCCTGTCCTTTGCCCGGCTGTGGTGGGACAAGGGAGAACCCCGGGGCCTGCGGGTCGCGGCCAAGGCGTCGCAATACCTGGGCCTGCTGACCGGCCTGGGCGTGCTCGTCTGGCACAGCGCGGCCCGGGTGGCGGCGTCCGGGCACCGGCAGGACTGGCTGCCGGTCGGGGACAACTTCGACGCCCTCATCTGGCTGGGGTTGCTGCTGGCCGGGTTCGTGCTGTACACCCAGCGGGCCCACCCCCTCCGGGGGTTGGACTGGTTCGTGCTGCCGACGGTGGTGCTGCTGTTGATCGCCGCCGCCGTCTTCGGCACGGCCCGGCCGCACGAGTACAACGTCCGCAACGTGTGGGCGTGGGTCCACCGGGTGACGGCCTACGGCGGGGCGGCGGCGTTCGCCGTGGCCGGGGCCGTCGGGTGCATGTACCTGATCGTCAACCGCCGGCTGCGGGCCAAGCCGCCGCTGCCGGGGCCGAACCTGGGGAGCCTGGAGCGGTTGGAGCACCTCACTCTGACGTCGGTGACGTTGGGGTTCTCGCTGTTGACGATCGGCGCCCTGACCGGCATCGTGCAGTGGTACGAGGCCAAGGCCCCGCCGCCGGTGTACAAGGTGGTGTTGTCGGCCGTCGTGTGGGTGGTCTACGCGATCGTCCTGCACAGCCCCATCAACCCCCGCATCCGCGGCCGCAAGACGGCCGTGCTGAGCGTCGTCGGGTTCGTCCTGATGGTCGGGACGATCGTGGCGGTGCAGTTCGTGCCGGAGGGGTGGAGGTGAGGATGAAGTGGTCGGAGTGCAGAGGTCGGAGAGCGGGGCGCAGAGGTCAGAGGGCAGAGGTCAGAGCGGTGCTCCCAACAAGGTCACTCCGATGGGAGCGCCATACTGACCTCTGCACTCCGACCTCTACCCCGTCAGCCGCGAAGTGAACTCGGCCTCGGCAAACGGTACTCGACACGTGACGGACAGTGAATGCAGCGCCTCCTCCTCCTGGGACTGAACCACACGACCGCCCCGCTGGGGGTGCGCGAGAAGCTCGCGTTCAGCGGCCAGCAGGCCCGGGCGGCCGTCGGGGCGTTCCGCGAGCGGTTCCCGGCGGCCGAGGCCGTGCTCCTGTCGACGTGTAACCGGGTCGAGCTGTACGTCGGCCGACAGGCCCACGCCCACCTGGGGCTGGACGAGTTGGTCGGCTTCCTGTCCGACTTCCACGCCCTGCCCGCCGACCATTTCCGGGACCACCTGTACCACATGGCCGGGCGGGACGTCGTCGAGCACCTGTTCAACGTGGCCAGCTCGCTCGACTCGCTCGTGCTGGGCGAGACGCAGGTGCTCGGTCAGGTGCGGGACGCCTACGACGCGGCCCGGCAGGTCCAGTCGACCGGGCCGCTGCTCAACCCGCTGTTCCAGCGGGCCGTGGCCGTCGGCAAGCAGGTCATGCACGAGACGGCCCTGGCCGAGGGCCGGCGGAGCGTGGCCAGCGTGGCCGTCGACTACGCGAAACGGATCTTCGAGCACTTCACCGACAAGACGGTCCTGAGCATCGGGGCCGGCAAGATGGCGGCCCTGGTCCTCCAGCACTTCGTCGGCCTGTCGCCCCGGCGACTGCTGGTCTGCAACCGCGACCCCGAGAAGGCCAAGGCCCTGGCCGACCAGTTCGGCGGCGAGGCCGTCCCGTTCAACCGGCTGGCCGACCACCTGGTGGCCGCCGACATCGTCGTGTCCGGCACGGGGGCGACGCAGCCGATCATCACGCGGCAACAGTTCGAGCCGATCCGCAGGCAGCGGCGGTACCGGCCCATCTTCCTGATCGACATCGCCGTCCCGCGCGACGTCGAGCCGGCGGTGGGGGAGTTGGAGCACGTCTACCTGTACAACGTGGACGACCTCCAGCAGGTCGTCGCCACGACGATGGACCAGCGGAAGGCGGCCGTCGACGCGGCCAAGGCCATCGTCACCCGGCAGGTGGACGAGTTCGCCAAGTGGCACCGCCAGCGGGAGATGGGGCCGATCATCGACCGGCTGTACAAGCGGTACCACAAGCTGGCGAAGGACGAGCTGGACCGGGCCATGACCAAGCTGACCGGCGACCGGGAGGCCGACCGGGCGAGCCTGGAGGAAATGACCCGGCGGATCGTCAACAAGCTGCTGCACAGCCCGATCCAGACGCTCAAGACGAGCGACGGCCAGCACACGGGTCTGACGTACCTGCACGCGATGGAGAAGCTGTTCGACCTGGAGTCGGACGAGGCCCCGGCGGTGCCGCGGCCTGAAGACGGGCCGGAGCGGCGCGAGGGGTAGGCGCGCCCGCCCGACGCCTCAGTATGTTGTCCGGCTTCCGGGTGCCATGCCGCACGCTTGCGTGGGCATGCCCGCCTCAACGGACGGAAGAGCCTGCCCACGCAAGCGTGGGGCATGGCAGCCGACGACGTTAGCCCGTGCTCCGGGGTCCGCGATACGCCGCCGGCCCGAGTTGCCCGCCCATGCCCAGCCCCCGTGCGAAACAACCGCCGACCGTCCCGTACGCGTCGGCGGCACCCTCGCCCGCCCCCTGGTGGAACCGCCGGGGGACGGTCGCGGTCGCCTGCACGATCGGCACGCTGGCATTGGCGCTGGCCTACGCCGGCCCGGCCGCGCCGGTCGTCGCGCTGCGGTTGGTGGGGGACGGGTTGGTGCTGCTGGCCTGGCTCGCCGGGGCGACGGGGCTCGGATCTCTGGCGTGGCGGTGGTGGGGGGGGACTGGCGGCACCGACGACGACGGCCGGGCCGGCCCGGTGATCGGCGTCGTCACCGCGGCCGCCCTCGGGCTGGGGGCGTTCAGCCTCTGCACGCTCGGGCTGGGTCTTGTGGGTTGGCTCAACCGCGGGACGGCAATCGCATTGCTCGCGATTGGTGTTGCCGCGGGCGGGTATCGCGTCGTCCGCCTGCTTCGTAGCCGTGGGCGGGAACCCGCGCGATCCCCACAAGCGCAAAGCCTCCCGGCAACCTGGGCGTGGCTCGTCGTCGTCCCGTTCGCCGCCCTCGCCCTCGTCGGAACGATGGTCCCCCCCGGCCTGCTGTGGAAGCCGACCGAGCCGCTCGGGTACGACGTGGTCGAGTACCACCTCCAGGCCCCGCGGGAGTGGTACGAGGCCGGGCGGGTCGTGCCACTGCCGCACAATGCCTTCTCGTACTTCCCGTTCAACGTCGAGATGCACTACCTGCTGGCCATGCACCTCGACGGCGGCCCGTGGGAGGGGATGTTCCTGGCCCAACTGATGCACGCGGCGATGGTCGCCCTGTTCGTCGCCGCGACGGCCGCCTTCGCCACCCGGTTCGCCGCGAATCGGGCCGGAGCCGTCGTCGCGGGCGTCGCGGTCGCGTGCGTGCCGTGGCTGACGCAACTGGCCGCCATCGCGTACAACGAGGGCGGGTTCCTGCTCTACTCGACGCTGTCGCTCGGCTGGGCGCTGTGGGCGACGATTCACCGGACCGGGCGGGCGCGATCCTTCGCACTGGCCGGGGCAATGGCGGGATTGGCCTGCGGGACCAAGCTGACGGCCGTGCCGGAGGTGCTGATCGGCGGGCCCGTCGTTTCCGTGCTGGTACTGCTGGCCCGACGGCTCAGACGCTCAACGAACGAACTCCGGGATGACTCCCGTTTAGCCGCCGGGCTTGCCCGGCGCGACGGCTCGGACGGCGCGCCCGCGTCCCACGACCAGCCCCGTCCCGCCTGGCGTGACCTGCTCGGCCCGGTCCTCTGGTTCCCGCTGGCCAGCGTCCTGCTATTCGCCCCGTGGCTCGTCCGCAACGCGGCGTGGACCGGCAACCCCGTCTTCCCGGAGGGGGCCGCCGTCTTCGGCAAGGGGCATTTCAGCGACGTCCAGGTCGAGCGGTGGCGCCGCGCCCACTCGCCGCGAGAGGACCAGAAGCCGCTGCTCCGCTTCGGCCATGACCCCGCCTCCGGCGAGCGCGTCGCCCAGGGCCGGCTGGCCGAAGGCTGGCGCCAAGTCCTGGCCAATTGGCAATTCGCCTACGCCCTCGTCCCCCTCGGCGTCCTCGCCGCCGGCCTCGCCCGCCGGCGGCCGGTGACGGCGTTTCTCGCAGGGATGCTCCTGCTGCTGACCGGCTTCTGGCTCGGTTTCACACACCTCCAAGGGCGGTTCTACCTCCTGGCCCTTCCCGCCTGCGCCATCCTGTTGGCCCAGGTGCCGTGGCGCGGGCGGGCGGCGGTGGCGGTGTTCGCGGTCGTGATCGTTGCCGCCGTCCCCGGCTGGTTGCGCCTGCACCGGGCGGTCGTAGCCCGGCTCTATGGCGAGCCCGGCGGCCCCGGCGGCGTCGTGGCCGTCGTCGGCGGGCCGTGGGCGGGGGAGCAGAACATCAGTTGGGTCACCGCCGACACCGTCGAGGGCCTGCCGCCGGACGCGCCGCTGCTGCTGGTGGGGGACGCGCAGGCATTCTGGTACCCGCTGCCCATGTCCCGCCTCCGCTACCGCACCGTCTTCGACGCCGACACGAGCGGCGGGCGGGGGGTTTGGGAAGCCTGGGGGGTAGGGCGGGGGCGGCCCGGCGAGTGGGTGGCGGTCGCGCCGGACGAGTTGGAGCGGTTCCACACGTATTACCAGCCATTCCCCGGCTCCCCGGCCCAATGGCAGGGCCTGCCGCAGTGGCAGACCCGCCGGCCGTTCCTGCTCCGGCCGGACGTAACGCCTGTAAAATATCCCGGGCGAACGAGATAGGTGTAATCCTCCCAACCGCAGTTCGACAAACAGCGTTGGTCGGCAGCACCGCCCTTTGCCCCCGGGATTCCGTATGGCCGCGCCGGGTCGCAGATCGGGTATAATCCTCTGTTGTATGTCTGACCGCTGACGGGATATGAGAGGATTCGGCCCCGGCCATTGTCGGGCGCCGATCGGCAGAAGTGCGACGGAATGACGGGCGTGGCACCGGAGGGCTCGGGGAATGCGTAAACGATTATGGACGATCTGCGGCGGGATGGGCGGACTCCTCATTGCCGGCGGCCAAGCCGGTGCCGTCATCATTCATCCGGCGGATGATGCCAGCATCGCCAGCATCCCCCGGCCCAACGCGAACGTCGTGGGCCAGTGGGACGGGAATGCGTCGGCCGTCGCCATCGCGCCGAACTACATCCTGACCGCCCGCCACCCGACCGGCACGATCAGTGGCCCCAGCGGCGTCGGCACGACCGTCACGTTCGGCGGGACGGCGTACGTGGCCGCCCAAGTCATCCCGGTCGGCACGGCCGACTTGCGGATCGTCCGCATCACCACGCCCGGCGGCCAACCGGCCAACCTGGCCGCCTTCACCCCCGTCTACACCGGCAGCGACGCCGCGCCCCTGAACTTTACCATCGGCGGGTACGGCAAGGGCCGGGGGGCCAACCTCACGACGACCGGCGGGACGTACGGCTACCAGTGGCTCGTCGAGGGCAACACGAACCTCCGCTTCGGCCGCAACCGCATCGAAGGCAGCGGCACGGCCAACGACACGTCGTTCGGGTACACCAGCGACGTACTGGGGGCCGACTTCGACGGGCCAGGGGCGGCCACGTCGGTGGCGTTCGAGGCAATGCCGACCGAGTTCGACTCCGGCGCCCCGTGGTTCGTCGAGAACGGGACGGGCAACTGGCAGGTCGCCGCCATCACCCGCGCCATCGGCCACTCGGCGGTGAACGCGTCGGAGCCGTTCGACCGGGCCCTGTTCGCCAGCAACGTGAACGCCGCCGTCCCGTCCCCCGACGGGATGGACGCCGTCCGCCTCAGCTCGTACCGCGATTTCATCAACGCCAACATCCCCGAGCCCGGCGGCCTGTCCGCCCTGGCCGTCGGCGGCCTGTTGCTGCTCCGGCGCCGGCGGTAACCCCGAGAGCCGGCGTGAACCGACTACTTACTTCGCGCCTGACACCCTCCCAATGACGTCCGCCACCCGCTCGTACTCCGCGGGCACGTTGTACACCTGGCACGACACCCGCAGCAGCCACCGGCCGTTCCACAGCATTAGCGGCGCTTCCACCCGGAACTCGTCGTACAGCCGCTGCTGGAGTTCCCGCCCCTCCACCTCCGTCATCCGCTGCAACGACGCCGGCAACAGCACGGTCGCCATCGAACCGAGCATCCGCCCGTCGAGCGGGCTGATCGGCTCGACGCCCCAGCAGTCGCATAGCAGCCGGTGGGCCCACGCCGCCAGGGCGTGGTTGTGGGCCCGAACCCGCTCCCACCCAAGGTCTTCGAAGTACGCCGCCGCCCGCGGGGCGGCCAGCCAGGCGGCCAGGTCCCGCGTCCCCTGCCAGCCGAACTCGCGGGCGAACCCCTCGCCCAGGTGGTGGCTGATGACCAGCGGGTGGACGGCCGCCTGCTTGTCGGGGCGGACCCACAGGAACGCCGTCCCCTTCGGGGCGCAGACCCACTTGTGCAGGTTGCCGGCGTAGTACGCGGCGCCGACCTGCGGAACGTCCAGGTCGAGCATCCCGGGGGCGTGTGCCCCGTCCACCAGCACCTTCACCCCCCTGGCCGCGCACCGGGCGGCGATGGCCTCGACCGGGAAGACCAGCCCCGTCGGCGACGTGACGTGGTCGATGACCACCAGCCGGGTCCACGACGTCATGCCGCCCACGACGGCGTCGGCGACGTCGTTCGCAGACCGGACGGGCAGCGGGACGCGCACCTGCCGGTAGACCGCCCCTGTCCGGATTGCGACGTACCCCATCGCCTGCCGGACGGCGGGGTAGACGTGGTCCGTCGCCATGATTTCGTCCCCGGGCGACAGGTCCAGCGACCGCAGGACGGCGTTCACCCCCTCGGTCGCGTTGGTCACGAACCCGAAGTCGTCCGGCCGCATCCCCAGCCAGGCTCCGAGTCCCGTCTTCACCGGCGCGAGCAACTCGACGTTTCGCCGGGCAATTCGCTCGACGGGGGCCTGCTCGATCCGGAGTCGCCAGTCCGTGTGGGCGTCGAACACGCACCGCGGGACGGCACCGAACGAGCCGTGGTTGACGAAAGTGACGCCGGGCTCGAGCAGGAAGTCGGCGCGGAGGTTCTCGCGGAGGGGGGCGGGGGGGCCGGTGGGTGGGTCGGGCTGCACGGCGGAAGAAGGTAGCCGCCGGCGGCCGATGATGCTACGGCGGCGGCCGGGCGGCCGACCGGCACCGGCGCACCGCACTCCGGGCACCGGGCCGGGCTGGCCCGCAGGTCGTAGCCGCAACCGGGGCACCGTCCCTGCCGCCGGCGCCGGCGGGCCGACAGCCACGCCACGGCCCGCAACGTCGGCAACGCCGCCGTCGCGGCCGCCGCGGCCCACCAGGGGGCGGACCAGAAGCGGCGGTCGATGTCCCAATACTCGAACGTCAGACCATCGGCGTCGGGCGGGCTGGCGACCCAGCCAAGGGCGAAATGGACGTGCGCCCCGTGGAATTTGAAGCGGCGCCACTGCGACACCGTGTCGGGCATGTCCTGGTAGGTCAGATCCAGCGGGGACGGTGAGCCGGCGTACCGAAAGTGAACGCCGTCCGGCATCTCCCGTCGCCACCATTCACGCGTTTCGGGTTTTCTCGGCGTGATCGTCGTGCGTGCCAACATGACGCCGAGACGTCCGCGGCCGGCGGTCAGGGCCACGTACCGCGCGGACAGGACGGCGCCCGCGGAATTGACTGACATGCCGACGGCGTGGCCGCCGTAATAACCCCTCACGCACAGCGCAACCGTGGCCGCGAACAGGAGCAGCGAGCCGGCGGACAAGACGTTGAACAGGTGGCGGCGCAACGCGGGCCATCTTACTCGGTCGTCTCGCGGGGCGAGCCCGCCAGAGGCGGCAGGGCCTGTCGCCGTCCGCCCGAGATGAGGCGTGGGGACGACGGCCGGAGGCCCGCACTCCACGCGGCCGGCCCGTTAGGGCTGACGGATTACGGCCCCTTCGCCCCCCCGCTCGAGCACCGCCACCAGTTCGGCCGCCTCCGGGTACGGCCGGAACATGTCCGGCCACGCGGCCAGCATCTGGCGGACGCCTTCGGCGGCCCCCCGCTCGACCTCCGGCCCCTGACCGGCGACCTGCTGGAGCATGGCCGCGACGCTCGGCAGCGTCGCCTGGAGGGACCACGCCATCTGCCCGGCCATCCCCATCCCGGCGTAGTCGTTCATGCCCGGCGGCGTGTCCCGCCATAGGCCGCATCGCTGCATCGCCTGCTGGACCTCGTTCAGCAGCGCCGTCGCTTCGGCGGCCGTCAGGCCGGGGGCGAGTTCGGCGGCAGGCTCGGGCTCCGGTTCCCGGTCCTCCGGATCTTCCTCGTCCGCCTGATCGTCGTCGCCTTCGTGCTCGTCGGTCGCCTCAGCCGACTCGCCGAACGGGTCCGGGACCTCGGCCCTCGCCGGCAGCGGTGCCTCGTCCCCGACGGCCGGTTCGTCGGCCCTTTCCGCGTCACCCAGTTGGAACGTCTCCAACACCCGGCACAGGCTGGGGTGGCCGGCGACGGCCAGCGGGTCGGTCAGGAAGTCCGGCGTCCCGCCGCAGCCCGCGACGATGGCGATGGCCGCCGGCCCCCACGGCGTGTCGGGGACTTCGATGCCGACGGCGATGGCCCCGGAGGCCGTCATCGGGTGCTTCTGGCCGACGAAGAACAACACCGCCGGTCGGTTCGCCCCGGCCACGTCGATCTCGCCGGGCTCGCCGAACGCGGGGACTTCGGACGGATATTCACGCTGGACGAAGTCCTCTAAGGCGGCGTGGTCGGCCCGCGGCCCGGGCAGCGGCTTGATGACCACCCACAGGGGGCCGCCGGGCGGGCCGGACAGGCGGGCGTACGTCTGGTCGTCTGGGAATGCCCCGCCCCAAAGCGCCGCCCCCTCCAAGTCGGTCGAAAACCCCACCGCCGGCAGCCCCCGCTCGGCGGCCGCTGCCGCGGTGACGATCAAACGCGACGGCATCGTGGGCATAAAGGCCTCGTTACCATAAGGACTTACGTTTCACTCCCCACCCGCGCGGGATCGGCGTCCACCCTCGACATCTTTCGTACCGTCCAGTTCGCTTCGACAGCCCGCCATAATCGATCTTCCGCCTCGACCCTTCGTATAGTTGCTGTCCCCGTTGTGGGGCCTTACAGGTTCCGTACAATGGGGCAGAACCCTTCTCCCGCGCGGGCGACGGATCGCCGGCACGGGCGGAGAGGGCCGGCGGGGGCGTCGTCGGACGTAACGAGCACGTACACATGAGTTTAAAATCCATCCAAGTCCGCGGGGCCAGGGAGCACAACCTCAAGAACATCTCGGTCGACATTCCCCGCGAGCAGCTCGTCGTCGTGACCGGCCTTTCGGGATCGGGCAAATCCACGCTGGCGTTCGACACCGTCTTCGCCGAGGGCCAACGAAAGTACATGGAGAGCCTGTCCACGTACGCCCGCCAGTTCCTTGACCAGTTGCAGAAGCCGGAAGTGGAGGCGATCGAGGGGCTGCCGCCGACGATCGCCATCGAGCAGCGGTCGGCCAGCAGCAACCCCCGGTCGACGGTCGCCACGACGACCGAGATTTACGACTACCTGCGCGTCCTCTTCGCCCGCGCCGGGACGCCGCACTGCTGGGTCTGCGGCCGGCCCATCACCAGCCAGTCGGCGTCCCAGATCGTCGACGCCGTGATGCGGTACCCGGCGGGGACGAAGGTGATGATCCTGTCGCCGCTGGTCCGGGGGCAGAAGGGGGAGCACAAGGACGTGTTCGGGGCCCTACACAAGCAGGGTTTCGTCCGCGCCCGGGTGGACGGCGAGGTCGTCGACCTGAACCCCGCCAGCTTCCCGGCCCTGAAGAAGACGTTCGCCCACACTATTGAAGCCGTGGTCGACCGGATCGTCCTCAAGCCCGAGATCCGCTCCCGCACGGCCGACTCCATCGAAACCGCCCTGAAGCTGGCCCAGGGGCTGGTGATCGTCACGGTCGGCAACCCGGACAACACCTGGACCGACCAGACGTTCAGCGAGAAGTTCGCCTGCCCGGTCCACCCGGAGGTGTCGCTGCCGGAGTTGGAGCCCCGGCTGTTCAGCTTCAACAGCCCGCACGGGGCGTGCCCGACGTGCCACGGGCTGGGGGCGACGCTGGAGTTCGACCCGGAACTGGTCGCCCCGGACGAGGCGTTGTCGCTGGAAAACGGCGCCATCGAGGCGTGGCGGAAGAACGGCAAGCGGATGAACATCTTCTACAGCCGCATCCTCCGCCAGTTCTGCCGCGATTTCGGCGTCGGCTACACGCTGCCGTACAAGGACATCCCGAAAAAGGTCCGCGACGTGCTCATGTACGGCACGGACGCCAAAGGGGACCAGGGGACGGGGACGGAGTTCGAAGGCGTCATCCCCAACCTCCAGCGGCGGTTCGACAACACCGAGAGCGACTGGACCAAGGCCCGGCTGCACCAGTACATGTCCGAGCAGCCCTGCGCCACCTGCGGCGGCAAGCGGCTCAAGCGGGAGGCCCTGGCCGTCCGGCTGCAAACACTGGAGCCGGTCGACGTCGGCCCGCCGCGGGAGACGCACACGGGCCGGGCGTTCGAGCAGGTTGCGGCCGAGTCCCAGCCGAACGTCGCCAACCACGGGGGCATTGACGCGATCGCCACGCCCCCGGAGGAGGGCGCCGACGGCGAGGAGGTTGCGAACGTCACGGGCAAGAAGGCCGCGAAGGGCAACGCCAACGGCAAGAAGGCCAAATCTGAGATCTCAAATCTCAAATCTGAAATCGCCCCTTCCCTCCCCGGCTACAGCATCGACGACGTGACCCGCCTGACCGTCGAGCGGGCCAAGCGGTTCTTTGAGAACCTCCGCCTGGGCGAAGAAGGTGCCAAGATCGCCGAGCCCATCGTCCGCGAGATCGCCGCCCGCCTCGGGTTTATGGTCGACGTGGGCCTCGGCTACCTGACCCTCGACCGCAAGACCGGCTCCTTGTCCGGCGGCGAGGCCCAGCGCATCCGCCTGGCCACCCAGGTCGGCTCAGGCCTCGTCGGCGTCTGTTACGTGCTGGACGAGCCGACGATCGGCCTCCACCAGCGGGACAACACCCGCCTGATCCGCACGCTCCTGCGCCTCCGCGACATCGGCAACACGGTCCTCATGGTCGAGCACGACGAGGACTGCATCCGGGCCGCCGACTACCTGATCGACATCGGCCCCGGTGCCGGCGCCCACGGCGGCAACGTCGTCTGCGCGGGGCCCGTCCCCGCCGTCTTCCGCTCCGGCGCCCACAGCACGACCGTCAAGTACCTGACCGGCGAGTACGCCATCGTCCCCCCGGCCGACCGCCGCCCCGTCGGCGGCCAACTCGGGGCCATCGAACTCAAAGGCTGCCGCGAGAACAACCTGAAGAACGCCGACGTCCGCATCCCCCTCGGCGGCCTGGTCTGCATCACCGGCGTCAGCGGGTCGGGCAAGTCCACCCTCGTCAACCAGACGCTCCTGCCCGCCCTCAAGCGCAAGCTCTACGGCTCAAAGCTCAAGGCCGGGGCCCACAAGGCCCTGAACGGCACGAACAAGGTCGACAAGGTCATCGAGATCGACCAGTCCCCCATCGGCCGCACCCCGCGGAGCAACCCGGCCACCTACACCGGCGTCTTCGACGAGATCCGCAAGGTGTTCAGCCAGACCCGCGAGGCCAAGCTCCGCGGGTACGAGGTGGGCCGGTTCAGCTTCAACGTCAAGGGCGGCCGGTGCGAGGCCTGCCAGGGGCAGGGGACCAAGTGCATCGAGATGCACTTCCTGCCCGACGTGTACGTCAACTGCGAGGTCTGCCACGGCGCCCGGTACAACGCCGAGACGCTCCAGATCCACTACCGCGGCAAGACGATCAGCGACGTGCTGAACATGACCGTCGAGGAGGCCCTGGCGTTCTTCGAAAACTTCCCCGGCATCCACCGCATGCTCAAGGCCCTGAACGACGTGGGCCTCAGCTACGTCAAGCTCGGCCAGCCCAGTACCCAACTGTCCGGCGGCGAGGCCCAGCGGGTGAAACTGGCGTCGGAACTCGGCAAGAACCCGACCGGCCACACCCTGTACGTGCTGGACGAGCCGACGACGGGGCTGCACTTCGCCGACATCCACAACCTGCTGAACGTGCTGAACCGGTTGGCCGACATGGGCAACACGATCGTCGTCATCGAGCACAACCTGGACGTCATCAAGTGCGCCGACTGGCTGATCGACATGGGCCCCGAGGGCGGCGACGGCGGCGGCACGGTCGTCGCCGAGGGTACGCCGGAGCAGGTGGCACAGGCGGCGGGGAGCCACACCGGCGAGTACCTGCGGCCGAAGCTGAACGGTCTGCCCGCCGCGTCACGAGTCGAGCAGAAAATCGCGTAACCGTGCGGCCGGACGCACTCGGCCCTGGGTCGTGGAACGCGAGAGCCGTATGACCAAAAGAACGCCTGTCCGGGGCTCGTTCTACGCCTACTGGACGTCTGAGCTGGCAAGGCCCGATTCCCCGCCGGTATATCTGATCAGGACGGGAAGCGAGGACACGGCCAGACACCTCGTCTACCTACTCACCGACGCTTGCGCTGGTTCCCACGGTTCTTACGGCTACACTTCACGCTCGCTGCTCTCGGACGCTGAGGCGTTGGCCGCTGAAGAGCAAGCTATTCGGTACATGCGCCACGCGGTCTGGTGTCGCGAGTGGCGAGACGAAGTCTTGGCTCCCTATTGCCGACAGTTCCTGGCGGAAGTCGACCGCCTGCCGCCGCTTACTGACAAGGCCGCTGCGGTCTATGAATTGCTGCTGGCCTTGCCGGCCTACCGCGCGATGACGGGACCGCAGATCGTGAAAGCACTGACAACTAAAGGTGTGCCGACCGATCAGAGCACATTGACAACCCACATTCTCCCGCAACTAGTCCCCTACGGCCTGGAAAGAGTGCCCAGAATCGGCTACCGCATGCCTCCGGACCAACGGCCGACGCGTTGATCGCCGGCGGGCGCTGTACATGCGCTGTGGATGCGCGGCAGACCCTCGAGACGTGCCGCGCAATGATAGGCGCATGGCACCCCAGCACAGGCACCCTGTCACTCGCGACCGGGCACCGGAGTACAAGACTGTGGCCGATTCACCGGCGCGGCAACGCGAACCGCAATGGCCCAGCGCCGTTCCCCCCTGGCCCGCCGACTTCCCGGACGTGGTGACCCAGTCGACCTTGGACGCCCTGTACGGTGCGGCGCTTCGTCCGGGCGACGAACTCGCCGACGGGGTAAAGAGCCCAACCTATCTTGCGGCCAAGGCCGGCGATACTGACGCCGCCATCCACGTCGTCCGCGCGGTCATCCGGCCGGACCTGACGGCGGACATCGGACGACGGTTTCCGGGCGCGGTCGTGGTTTCCGTCCACGCCGAGGAGGAAGCCGGCCGGAACAAGTTGCCGACGGTTTACGCTACGGCCTTGGGCGACATCGGCGGGCTCGCCGTGGACGACTCGATCGTGCAGGTCAACCGGGTGCATCACACCGGCGCCACCGCCCGCCAGCGGCTGGCCCGGCGGCCGGCCTTCGTCGGGCCGGTCAGGCCCGGGTGCGACTACGTCCTGTGCGACGACGTCGTGACGTCCGGCAGTTCCCTGGCGGCCCTCCGGCATTTCGTCGAGGCCCGCGGCGGGCGCGTGGTGCTGGCAACGACCCTCGCCGCCGCGCCGGCGAAGCACGGGATGACCCCAACCCGGCTCGTCATCCGGCCGGAGACGGTCGCGGCCGTGCTGACGAAGTTCGACCCGGCCCGGCTGGCGGATATACTCTACCAATATGGCATCGCCCCCACCGTCCATCACCTCACCGAGTCCGAAGGCCTCGCCCTCCTCGGATTCGACTCAATTGACGCCGTCCGAAGTTCACTCACTGCGGCAAGACAAGCAGGACACCGTCCGTAAGTGCGCAGGGACGTTTGCCGACGTCCGTCCCGCCGCCAACAACGACGACCCCAGAGTTGTGCCCTCGCGCCCGATCACTCCCTCGACCTGAGACATTGCCCCGCTCGGATGTGCCGGATCAGTAAACGAACCAGTTCGCTGGGGTGGAACAACGGTAACCCCGTTCACACAGTCTGCCCCTCATTCCCCAGCGTGGGTGGCTCGGTTGTCCCGGACTGCCCCCTCACCGGCGGGTCCAGCCGGCGGAGGGCGGCCTCCATCGCCTCCGGCGTGTGGAACTGGCTGGCGAACCGGCCGATCTGGCTCATCGCCTCCAGCAGGGCCGGCCGGTTGGCCTCCGGCATGGCCGCCAGGGCGTTCGCGATCACGGGGTGTTGGACGCCCGAGGCCCACTCGACCGCCTCGCCCTCCGCCTCCCGGGCCAGGTCCGTCATGTGGGCCGCCGTGCTGAGGCCGGCCGCTAGGGCCAGGTACGGGGACGGCGTCAGACCCTCGCTGAAACACCACTGCCGCACGCCGGCCGCCACCCGCTCGGACGACCGGCGGACGGATTCATAGGGGATCGCCTCGTTTCCCGACAGCGATGAGGCCGGGGCATCGGCCACGGGCCCGGCCGCCGGGTCGTCCGCCTCCGTGTCATCCAGGTCGTCGTCGCCCTCGTCATCGTCTTCGTCTTCGTCTTCGTCATCCCCCTCCAAGGCCGGTGCGAATTCGCCGAGGTCGTCGCCGACGCCGAGGACGAATTCGACGTCCTTCCGGGCAAGGAATTCCTCGACCGTACTGCCGATGAGCCGCCGGCGGAGGTCTTCGAGGGGGGCGACCCAGCGGAGGTTGGTCCCGCCCTCGACGCCGAAGTGGGCCAGGTCGGCGTGGTCCGGGTCGAGCGGGCCGAGGAAGGCCGTCCAGCGGGTGTAGTGGGCCGGCAGGCGGAAGCCGTTTCGGACGGCGAACCGGATGCCGCCGGCCACGATCCCGGCCGCCTCGGCCAGCGGGACTTCGGCCATCGAGTCGTCCATCCGCTCGCCCATCCGGTCGACGATCTCGTCGAACTCCTCCCGGAACACGTCGAGCCGTCCCCACGCGTCTTTCAGCCCTGCACACCACAGGTCGACGAGGAACCCGGCCATGGCCAATCCGCCGCCGGGCTTCTCGCGGAGGACGAAGACGCTGGCCTGGCCCCGCTCCCGCCAGTCGGCGTTGGCCCACACGGCCATCTGCCGGCCGTGGGCCGCCTTCTTGTAAGGGCTGACGGCACTGGCCTTTCGCAGCGCCTGCCGCTTCCGGTCCCGCTTGAGCCGCTGCTTCGCCTTCTTGTCCGACCGGTTCGCCATTGTGCCTCCCGACCGGATTATAGAAGGCCCATCCCCGGAGGCAGTCGGGGGGTTGGTTCCCACCAGCTTGCCTATCCTGTCCGGCTCCTTCCCTTTGCCCAGAATCCCTCACCACTTTGCCGGCCGTCGTGCGTCGAGAAATTGCGTGAAATAATGTTGCGGCGGGTCGGAGGTCCGGTAAAGTCCTACTCGCCAAGTAGCCGGGGAGATGGGTGGAACGTTACACCCCCGGCCATCCGCTGACACGACAACGCAACATGTCTCCCGGCATGCGAGGGGCACTCCCGCCGCGACGGTGGGCGGTCCCAGGCGGCCAAGGGTAGGAGGATTTCCATGCGAGGCTTCCGTCGATTTCTTAAGCAGTTCCGGCCCGTCCGACCTTCCCCGGCCGCCCGCGAGCGCATCCGCAAGGCGTGCGTCGAGGCCCTCGAAGAGCGCCGGCTGTTCACCGCGGCCTACGCCTTAATCGGCGACGCCGGCACCACCCTCATCCGGTTTGATACGACGAACCCCACCGTCATCCAGAACGCCGTCAGCGTCAGCGGCCTCCAGCCCGGCGAAACCCTCCAGGGGATCGACTTCCGCCCCACGACCGGCGTCCTGTACGCCCTCGGCATCGTCAACCCGGACGCCGGCACCGACACGGCCCGGCTGTACACGATCAACACCGACACCGGCGCCGCCACCCAGCTCGGCACGCAGATCGGCGGCTTGGCCGACGGCAGCCGCATCGGATTCGACTTCAACCCTGCCGCCGACCGCATCCGCGTCGTCAACGCGGCCGACCAGAGCTTCCGCCTGAACCCCAACGACGGGTCCCTGGCCGGCACCGACACGAACCTCGACAAGTCGGGCGACTCCGAGGCGATCACCGCCGTCGCCTACGACCGCAACGACAAGGACCCGGCCACCCCGACGACCCTGTTCGGCCTCGACTTCGGGCTGGACGACCTGGTCATGATCGGCGGCGTCAACGGCTCCCCGTCGCCGAACATGGGCGCCGTCACCAAGGTCGGCGACACGGGCGTGACGTCGTCCGACCCCAACCTCCAGTTCGACATCGCCCCCGACGGTTCGGCCTTCGCCATCATCCCGGTCGGCGGCTTGGCCGGGCTGTACAGCATCAGCCTGAGCACCGGGGCCGCCACCCTGGTCAACCTGGTCGGCAACGGGGCCGACACGACCCGCGGGTTCGCCATCAACGTCGACTCGGTGGCCAACGCCCCGGACGCCGTGAACGACACGTACACGACGCCGATCAACACGCCCCTGACCGTCCCGGCCAAGGGCGTGCTGACGAACGACACCGACCCGAACGGCGACACCATCACCGTCGCCAACTTCACCCAGCCGGCTAACGGCGCCGTCGCCGTCAACCCGGACGGGTCGTTCACGTACACGCCGAACTCGTTCTTCATCGGGACCGACACGTTCACCTACCGGGCCACCGACGGGACGAACACGAGCATCTCGGCCACGGTGTCGATCACCGTCACGCCGTCCAACCTGATGGCGGTCGGCCTCGTCGGGGCGAGCACGCTCGTCAAGTTCCTGACCAACGCCCCCGGGACGATCATCGACACGGTGCCGGTCCAGGGCCTCCAGCCCGGCGAAAAGCTGCTCGGCGTCGACTTCCGCCCGGCCAACGGCCGGCTGTACGGGCTGGGGTCGAGCGGCCGCGTCTACCGGATCGACGAGAACACCGGGGCTACCACGTCGGCCACCCTGGCCGCCGACCCGACCGACGTGACCAACCCGTTCACGGCCCTGAACGGGGCCAGCTTGGGCGTCGACTTCAACCCCGTCCCGGACCGGCTACGGGTGACGAGCAACACCGGCCAGAACCTGCGGATCAACGTCGACACCGGGGCCACCATCACCGACGACCCGCTCAACCCCGGCACGCCGGACGTGGTCGGGGCCGGCTACCTGAACCCGGACGCCGACCCGGCCACCGGGACGACGCTGTACACGATCGACCGGACGGCCAACGCCCTCAACATCCAGAACCCGCCGAACAACGGCACGCAGACGCAGGTCGGGACGGGGCTGGGCGTGGACGTGAGCGGCGACATCGGGTTCGACGTGGCCCGCGACGGCCGGGGCTTCCTGGCCGCCACGGACGCCGGCACGGGCCTGAGCCGGTTCTACACCGTCAGCCTGGCCAGCGGCGGGGCCACACTGATCGGCAACGTCGGCAACGGGGCCCAGGGCCTGAGCGGCCTGGCGGTGCAGTTGGAAGGCATCCCGGTGGCCCCGCCGCCGGTCGTCACGATCAACGACGTGTCCCAAGCCGAGGGCAACGCCGGGCTGACGCCGTACGTCTTCACGCTGACCCGGACCGGCGACCTGTCGGGCACGAGCACCGTCCAGTTCGCGACGGCCTTCGGCAACGCCGTGACCAGCGCCGAGGACCTCGACGCCCAGAGCGGCGTGGTCACGTTCACGCCCGGCCAGGCGACGCAGACGATCACCATCAACGTGAAGGGGGACACGAAGGTCGAGCAGGACAACCTGTTCTTCGTCAACCTGACCAGCCCGACGAACGCCACGCCCGGCGACAACCAGGGCCGGGGCGACATCCTGAACGACGACTCCCCGACCCCGACGCCGACGCCGGCCCCGACGTTGGCGATCAACAACCTGTCGAAGGCCGAGGGCAACGCGGGCTTGACGCCGTTCGTCTTCACCGTCACCCGCATGGGCAACACGTCCGGCACGACGACGGTCCAATACGCGACGGCGTTCGGCAACGCCGTGACCAGCATCGAGGACCTGGACCCGCAGTCCGGCACGGTGACCTTCACGGCCGGCCAGACGTCGCGGACGATCACGATCAACGTGAAGGGGGACACGAAGGTGGAACAGAACAACCTGTTCTTCGTGAACCTGTCGAGCCCGGTGAACGGCGTGTTCGGCGACAACCAAGGCAGGGGCGACATCCTGAACGACGACTGACCGCCGGGCCCATCTCCTCTCCCGGGCCCATCTCCTCTCCCCTGTAATCAGGGGAGAGGTTGGGTGAGGGGCGTCTCGCGGGGCCTGTGGTCTTTGCAAGACCCGCGCCGGCCGCGCGACGCCCCTTACCCTGCCCTCTCCCCCGAATACGGGGGAGAGGAGAAGCCGCCTACCGCCCGTCCCGGTCGGCGTCGCCGGGGATGGCCCGCTCGACGCGGTGCCAGGCGTCCCGGGTGGCGTGCTTGGCCTTTTCCCACCCGAGCCGGGACTCGCCCTTGGTTTCCTCCCACCCGCGGGCCAGGTCGGACTCCACGTCGTCATACTTCCGCCCACTGTACTTGGACGCCGCCGTGTACCCGTGGCGGTAGGCCGGGGCGTAATCCCGGTCGTACTCGTAGACCTTGACGTCGCCGGCCGCGTACGGGCGGGACTTGTAGTTCTCCCGCCAGTAAGCGTCCTCGGCCGTCGGGTCGACGCTCTCGGCCACGCTCTTACCGGCCAACCCGCCGGCCACGGCCCCGACGACCGCCCCGATGGCGGCCCCGACCGGCGCCGCCGGCCCGGTCATGGCGGCCCCGGTGGCCGCCCCCGCGATAGCCGCCCCGGCGATCCCGGCCGCCGCGCCGCCCGCCGCCGCGCCGACGCCAGTGCCGATGGGGTGGGAACCGGGGGTGCCGGTGATCGGGTCGCGGTTCGCGTCACGCTTGTCGTCCGTCCTGCGAGTTTCGTCCGCCATGATGTTTGTGCTCCTTACTCTCCGCCGGACGTGCCTGAGGTCGCTTCCGATCAGCCGTCCGAACAGTTTACTGCATGTCATTCCCCCTGTGCCGCCCCTCCGCCGCGGAGGGCCGAGCAAGGTGCCACCACGAAGCAAGGCCTGTGCCGGCGCGTCAACGGGCCGAGGTCAGTAAGGCGGGTGGGACGAATCGGCGGAATCAGGGCGATCGGGGAAAGGAGTCGGAAACCCCGCCTTCACCGGTTTCGGGGAATACGACTATTCCCTGACTCGTGCGCGGGCCCGATCGCCGGTTTTGACCGCTTCACAGGATTGCGCGCCAGCGGCTCCGGGATTCGCGCCAAGTCGATAAACGGCCCATACTTGCCCTACTTCGTGTGCGACGAAGAAAGGAGACAAGTATGGACCGAGACGTTTGGGTGCGGACGGTGGCGGCCATCGACCGGGCCGTGCGGGCCATGCCGGTGGCGGGCCGGCGGCCCAAGGACTCGGACGGGCAGGTCGCCCGCATGTACTTCCGGGCGGCCGGCCACGACCGGCCCCAGTCGTGGGCCGCCGGCCGCCGGCATTACGGCGGCGTGTTCCGGCCCCGCGACCCGCCGGGCGTCAGCCCGTTCAACCGGCGGGTGGCGTCGGACCGCATGCAGGCCATCCTGCAGCGGGTGAACGACGACCTGGCCCGGCCCGGCCCGGCCGGCCGTCCGACACGTACACGTTCGACGGCAAGGCCCTGCCCGTCGGCCCCGTCAGCAAGGACCGGGACGCGGCCCGCGGGAAGGTCAGCGGCGGGTGGGCCAAGGGGTACAAGTTGCACGCGGCCGTGGCCGCCGACGGGCGGATCGTCGTGTGGAGCGTCATGCCGCTGGACTGGGACGAGAAGGTGATCGCGGCCGAGTTGCTGGCCCGGCTCCCGCCCCCGGCCGGACCGGACGAGTTGGTGCTGGCCGACGGCAACTACGACTCGGCCCTGCTGTCGGCCCCGTGCGCCGCGGCCGGCCGGCCGCTGCTGTCGCCCCTGCGGGCCCGGCAGCGGGTCAAGCCGGGGCCCGACGGCCGGCCGGCCCACCACCCGGCCACGCTCCGGCACATGGGCCCGGCCCGGCGGGCGACGGTCGCCGCGTGGCACGACCACCCGGCCCTGTGCCGGTACGTGCTCAAGGCCCGGACCGGCATCGAGCGGAACGTCTCGACCCTCACCTGCGGCGGCGGCGGCGGCGGCCTCGGCCCGCTGCCGGCGTGGGTCCGGTCGCTGGCCCGCGTCCGCCGGTGGGTCGGGGCCAAGATCGCCCTGTACCACGCCCGCCTGGAACTGCGGGCCGAGCATGAATCTAAGGCCGTCGCGTGACGCCTTCATGCGCAATCCTGTTCAGCGGTCTTCACGGGGTCGGAACGGCCGCACGTCTCAAGGAGAACCCGTATAAGTCGGCGGTCGCCCCCGTGTGCGCGATCGACTGTGTCGGGACGGCGCGTTACGACTCGGCGGCGGCACCGCCGCACCCCGCCGCCCGCATTGCCGCCTCGGACGACTGACGCCACGATCATTCGCCGGCCGCCGTGAAGGCGTCGAGCAGGGCGTCCTGCACGCCGAACGTTGCCGCAAAACGTTCCCGGCAGCCCTCCGCCTGCCACCGGGCCAGCAGCTCCAGCGGCCGGGTCTTGTCGGGTCGCTCGTACCGGTCTTGCTGTTCAGCCTTGGAACGGTGGAGCATGAAGAGAACGTTGATCCCCTTGTCCTCACACCGCCTGAGCACTTCTGCGAACTCCGTGGCGTCGAACAGTGCAAGCCGGCCCGTGTCGTCGCCGTCACTTCCACCGTCGTCCTCATCCCGGTCGTCCACCGGGTGTAGGCCGGCGAACAGGACCGCCCGGACGAACTGGTCCTGCCGCCTGGCTCGCCGGCGGACGTCGGCCAGCTTTTGTTGTCGTTCCCGCTCCCGGGCCTCGTTCCGGGCCACGACTTCCGCGGCGTCCGCGTCCGACAGCCCTTGCGCAACCAGGTAGGCCCGTGCGAACGCCGGGAAACGCTCGCCGAGCTCGTCGCGCAAGTCCGACGACTCGTACCGATCACGTTCGGACGACGCCGTCTCCGCCGGCGGGTACTTCGTGCCGCACGCCTCGCACGCGTACAACGCCGTCGGGTACTCCCGCCGCCATCGCGGGAGCCGGGCGGCGGCCTTACAGACGGGGCAGTGGGGGAAGACCGTGTACCACCCCAGGTCTGTGTGCCCCGGCGGGGCGAGGGACACGTGCAACCGCAGCCCGTTCGCCTCGGCCAACTCCGCCGCGCGGACGAACTCGCGCAGTTCGTCGAGGTGGTCGCCCCGGACGGTGCCCGCCCGTCCTTCACGCTCCAGTTCCGCGACGTCCTCCTCGCACATCGCACCGATGATGACCCGCAGCAGCCGGACGGCCGGCCCCGACAGCGGCGACCGGGCCCACAGGCCGTACCAGACCGGCGTCGTCGGGAGGAACGCCTCGCCGAACTCGGCGTCCAGCCCCAGCCGTGAGATGATTCCTTCCAGTTGGGCCTGCGTTTCCGGCGACCCCGGCCGCTGATACAGCGTCCCGGCACACCCGGCCGGCCGATCCCCGCGGGTGTTCGCCGGGCACTCGCGGCACATCGCCGTCAAGCCGGGCCCCCCGCCGATGTCCCGGAAGGCATCGGAAATGACGAAGCCGCCGCACGGGTAGTTGACCCGGCGGCCTTTCAGGTGGACGGGCACGTCGGCGGACGTGATGGCCGTCACGCACAGGTCGCCGAACATGCCGAAGCCCCGCGACTGCCGCCGGAGGTAATCCGAATAGGTCTGCGCCCGGCCGACGGCGGTCAGCGCCAACACCGGATCTTGGACCGCATCCGCTTGCCTCAGTTTGCAGGGCCGTTCCAGCGCCCAGTGGACGACTTGGATCGTGTCGGACATTCGGCGGCCCTCCCGCCCGCGGCCCCAGGCCCGCGGCGTCGGTCGTTGGTTGTTCAGAGGTGGGGAGTCTGGGACCGTCCCCAATCCGGCGAGCTACCCGTTCGGCTCGGAAAGGTTGCCCGCCCGCTCAGCCCTGATCCACGACTTCAGGAGCGTATTGGCGACGGCGAGGATCACCGGCCCGATGAATAGCCCGATCACCCCCAGTGCCAGCAGGCCGCCGATCACGCCGATGAACACCAGGACGAGCGGAATGTCGGCGCCCTTCCGGATAAGGATGGGGCGCAGCAAATTGTCCAGCGGCAGAATGACGATGGCGAAAACCAGCAGCACGCCGCCCGAAAGCACGTCCCCGCGCCAGAAGAGCCACACGATCGCCGGCAGCAGGACCAGCCCCGGGCCGAGCTGGCACAGGCATAACACGAAGACGATCGCCGTCAGAAGAATCGCGGACGGGACCCCGGCCACCGCCAGTCCGATGCCGCTGAGGACCGCCTGCACCAGCGCCGTCACGATCACACCCAGCGCGACGCTGCGAATCGCCTTCGCGGCCAGCGTGGCGACTTCGTCGCCGCGCGCCCCCGCCAGCCGGCGGCAGAATGCGCGCACCATCTCCGCCGCCGACTCGCCCTTGGCATAAAAGACGATCGCAAAGAGCATCGTGAGCACGAACTGCACCAGCACCAGCCCGACACTCCCGGCCTTGGAAATCAACCACGAAACCAGGGTGCGGAGGTAAGGGGCCAGGTGCCTTGACAATTCGTCGGCGGTGAGCGCCTCGGCCTTCTGCCAGGCATCCGCCACGCGCGGCCCAAAAAACGGCATCTTCGCCAGGCCGCTCGGCGGCGGTGGGAGGTCCAGGTTCCGCAGAGAATCCACCCGGGCGGAAATCGTATCGGCATGGTCAATGATCGACCCGGCTGCAAGCACGCCGGGAAGGACCACGACCACCAGAAGGGCACAGACCATCACGGCAATGGCGGCAAACCGCTTATTCCACAGTCGCTTCTGGACCCGCCCGAACATGGGCCAAGTCGTGACGACAAGGATCGTCGCCCAAAGAATGGAAGGCACAAAGAACTGGAGGACCCAAATCGTCCCCCCGATGAGCAAACAGATGCACAACACCTGGAGGGTAATGCGCGTGACTTCCGGGGCAGGGGTTTCTTTCATGGCTGTCGACCCCGCGGCCGGCCTGCTCCGTTGATGCGGTGGTTCGCCTGTCGCCCAGCGCGCGTACCACCAAAGCCTCTCCCCCGGCGACGCCCGGCCAATGGGGTCTACTGTGTGCCCCCTCATCCGCCGCGCCAATTGGACCAAAGTCCAATGGGCCAAGCCGCCGATATTGGCCGGTTGGCTGCCAAAGCGGGGGGTCAGGGTCGCGGGGCGGTCGGGCCGCCGCCGACGCCGGGGCGGATAAGGTCCGCCGTGGCGGCGGCGATGACGCCCTCCTCGTTGATCGGGACGACCGACGCCGAGGGCACCTTCGCGGCCAGCGAGACGCAGCCCGGCCCGCGGGCGTTGGCCGCCGGGTCGGCAACTTGGGAGGGCCACCGGCAACTTACCTAGGACGGCCACCTGTTTCCGCAACCGAAACGGGTGGCTGTCCCGGGTTTCCCGGCAACACAAACCCGGGTTTCCCTTCCTCGGCCCGACCGTCATGATTCCAGCCCAAGACACGCCTTGACGCTGTCTAGTAGTTGTCCCAAGTGCTGACCGACTGGCGGGGTGAGAGCGTCGAGCCAATGGACGGAACCCAGGAAAAAGTTGAGCCCGTCGACTGGCAGGATGTTCTCGATCCGCCACGCGATGACCGGGCACCCCCGTTCGTCCGCCAGGTGGACCTCCCGGCGGACCTGCTTCGACGCGTTTGAGTTAGCGGAGAAGATCATGACAAACGCCTTCGACCGGCGGATTGCGTGGACGATTGCCTCCGCCCATTCCTGCCCTGCCGGGATGTCCCGCGGCGCCATCCAGCACTGTACGCCGGCCGCTTCTAAGGTGGCACATGCCCGGTCGGCCACGTCCTTGTCCTTGGACGCGTAGCTAATGAACACGTCGTGGGGCCGGCGGCCACCAGCTACTGACGCCGTTCCTGACCGCGGCTTCTGACCCCGTTCCTGACCCGTGCTGCCGGGGAATTCGGCCTGCATGATCGGGCCGGCGTGCGCCGCGGCAGCTTGGACGGCTTCAGACCAGGGATTCTGGCCTAAGGGCGCGAGGAGGGGGGCTTCGAGGGCGGCCGGGCCGCCGCCGCCGAGAGGGTTGGCCGCCTGGCCGATGACGGCGTTCATCTGCGCCTCCAGCGCCGCCTTCCTGGCCGCCAGCTCCTTGGAGTTCATCCGGGCGCTGTCCTTGTAGTCGATCTTGCACACCACCTTCCGCCCGGACAGTAGGTCCGTCGCGTGGGCCAGGAGGATTCCGTTGGCGTCCAGGTCAAGTCCGAACCGCAGCGGCGTCGGGGCCTCGATCGGGGTGATCTCGGCGATGAACTCGCCGATCATCGTCACCTGCTCCTGGTCGATCTCGACCCCCTCCCCCTGGAACACCTTCACCCGGCAGTACCGCTGGCCCCGGCCCATGGACAGGAAGTCGATGGCGACAGCGCACGGGATTGGCGTCTCCTTGGGGATGATGGGCGACAGGATCTCTCGCTGCCGCCGCTCGTCGAACAGGGCTACGCTGAGGGTGTGGCCGGTCACGTCGACGAGCTGGGCGGGGGCGATCTGGTCGCTGTCCGGGTCCTCGGCGGCGGCCACGATGCTGGCCCCCAAGGCCACGATCTCGTCCGGATTGATGCCCCGCTCCCAGCCCCACACCGGCGTCCCCGGGAACCGGGCCTCGAGGATGCGGCGGACGAGGGGGACCCGCGTGCTGCCGCCGACCAGGAGGATGGCCGTGACGTCCTTTTCCGTGTAGTTGTGCTTCTCCTTCGGCACCTTCAGGGCCTCGTCGACCCACTTCAGCGAGTGGTCCAGCAGGTCCCGGATCATGCCCTCGAACGCGTCCCTCGTCAGGGCCTCGGTGAAGACGACGGGCCGGCCCTCGTAGCTATCGACCTGGGTGATCTGGAACCGGAACTCGGGCCGCTCGTCGGTCGAGTTGCAGAGCTGGATCTTGCCTTCCTCGGCGTGGTACTTCAGCCGCATCCGGAGGGCCGCCCGGCGGGCGTCGTTGAGGGCGGCCACGTACCCAGGGTTCTGGTGGTCCAGATGGCCGAGCATCCAGTCGGCGATGCGGTCGTCGAAGTTCCCGCCGCCTAGCTCCGGGTCCCCGCCCGTGCCGACGACCTCCAGGCTCCCCGCCACCATCCGGATGGCCGTCACGTCAAACGTCCCGCCGCCCAAGTCGTAGACAACGAACAGCTTATCCTTGTCGTCGTTCCCCTGCATGACGCCGTAGGCGTAGGCCGCGGCCGTCGGCTCGTTGATGATCTTCAGGACGTTCAACCCGGCGATATCACCGGCCTCCTTGGTGGCCGACCGGGCCGGATCCTTGAAGTAGGCCGGGCACGAGATGACGGCTCCCGTCACGGGCTCGCCCAGCTCGGCCTCGGCCAGATCCTTGATCCGCCGCAGGATCATGGCCGACACCTCCTGCGGGGTGAACGCCTTCTCGCCCAGCCGGACCGTGACCGGCTTGCCCATCTGCCGCTTGACCTCGACGACGGTGTTCTGCGGGTTCCTGGCCTGGTTCCGCTTGGCCGTCCGGCCGATGGCGATCTTGCCGTTGTTCTGGAGGCCGACCACGGACGGGAGCGTGGGGTCCCCCTCCAGGTGGATAATCTCTGGCCGCCCGTCCATGCACCGGGCCGCTTTCGAATACGTCGTCCCAAGGTCGATGCCGATGGTTGCCATGAGACACCCTTCCCCTAGGGGGGAAAGGAAAAAAGGAAGGAAAAAGGGTCAGAAGCGGGTCAGAAGCGAATGGGAGTGCCTTCTAACCTTTGACCTCGAGCCAACGCGCCGTGCTTATCGCTCGCGGATGCCTACGGCCGCCGCTGCCAGGTCGGCGGGAGTGAACTCGACCCCTCTCGCCTCGGTAGTCATCTCGGCTACGCGCCCATGCACAACGGCCATTCGCACCACGTCCATCCGAGATTTACCCGTGCTGGCCTCACCCTTCGCGGGTGTAAGAATGTGATACGTCGCCGTGACTCCCCCATCGCCCTGGCCCTCGACCGAAACGCCCGGCAGGTTGACTTTCGTTTGGAGGCCGTCGACCACGCGGATCGAACCGGGGACCGGCCGCCATCCGCCATCGGCAGACGGCTCGGCGAAGAGCATCGGGATTTCGCCGGTTACACCCTTTGTCGCGTCCTGTTTCAACGGGGCAAAGCCGGACAGGCCGCTCTGAAAGTCCGCCCAGAAGTTGCGCCGCTCTAACTGCTGCTGGGTCATGGCAACTCACCGGTCTAACGACTTGGGAAACTCTCGACTAAGTCTTTCGACGATTGCGGGCGCGGCAATGCCGACGAACAACGGCCCGAGGGCCTTGACGTACCCTCCAACGCCAAGCGCCGCCACCAGTCCGGCCCCGGCCGCCAGGCGCACCCGCCTCACCGATCCATTGCCCGGGCCGTTTGAAGCGAACAGGAATCCGGCCGTGGTCCCGCGTCACGGCGGCGGCAAAATCGACGCCGTCGACGATCGCGCCACCAGCCAGGCCCCACAAGGCCATCTGCCACCAAGGGGCCACTTCTATCCCTCCTCATTCTAGCACCGCAGCATCTCCCAACATTCGCGCGTTCATCTACGACTACGACATTCTACCGCGTTGACGCGGCCGCGGAAGGCACCTGTTCACACCCCCTTCGGCATCGCCCAGTGCTCCCGGTACTCCCGCCGGAGCAGCCTGTCCGCCTCCTCGTCCCCCGTCGCCCGCTCCGTCTTCGGGTCGAACCGGACCGTCCGCCCCAACCGCGTAGCGATGTTGCCCAGGTGGGACAGGGACGACGACAGGTGGCCGGTCTCGATGTCGGCCCGCGGCCGCCGGCCCGTGCGGCAGCAGTCGAGGAAGTCGCGGTGGTGGGCGGGGGAGTCGATGGCCGCCTCCATCTTGTCCAGCGGCTCGTTCTTCGGGCCGAACAGTTGCCACCCCTTGTGCTTGCCCAGGACCATCATCCCCTTCGTGCCGTAGAAGGCGTTGCCGTTCTCGTGGCCCTCCTGCGTGTAGGGGGACCAGATCCGCTGCTCGAAGATCAACTGCTTGGGCCGGCCGGCGATGCCCGCACCCGGGTACTCGAAGCAGACGTACTGGGTGTCGGGGAACTGCATGTCGTCGTCGAAGAAGTACTTGCCGCCGGCGGCGCTGGCGGTCGACGGGTGGGTGTCGACGCCGAGGCCCCAGCGGGCGATGTCGATGTCGTGGACGCCGTCGTTGCCGATGTCGCCGGTGCCGAAGGCGTGCCACCACCGCCAGACGCCGGGCAGCAGGTTGGTCCGGTAGGGGACGGCCGGGGCCGGGCCGAGCCACAGGTCGAAGTCCAGGTGCGGCGGGGGGTCGGTGGGCTTTTGTTTGCCGATGCTGGACCGGCGTTGGCTGTTCCAGGCCTTGGAGACCAGCACGTCGCCGATGGCCCCGTCGCGGAGCAGTTGCATGGCCCGGATGACGTGCGGGGTGCTGCGGCTCTGGGTGCCGACCTGGACGACCCGGTTGGTCCGCCGGGCGGCGTCGATCATGAGCCGGCCCTCGCGGAGGTTGTGGCTAGCCGGCTTCTCGACGTACACGTGCTTGCCGGCGTCGCAGGCCAGGACCGTGGCCGGGGCGTGCCAGTGGTCCGGCGTGGCGATGACGACGGCGTCCACCGACTTGTCGTCCAGCACGCGGCGCAAGTCCTTGTCGGTCTTGGGGTCGCGGCCGCCGGGGGCCTGGCGGACGGTCCGGGCGGCGTTCTCGATGCGCTTCGCGTCGACGTCGCACACCCAGGCGACGCGGACGTCCTTCATCGTGACGAACGACCGCAGCAGGCTCCAGCCCTGGCCGCCGACGCCGATGAAGCCGAGGACGAGGGCGTCGGAGGGGTTGTCGGAAGGAGGTTCCGAACGGGGCTGGTCTGCCGGCGTCTTCTCCGGGGCATCCGCCGCGGCGGCCGCGGTGGTCAAGGCCGCCGCACCGGCGGCGACGGCGGAGGCTTCCAGCAGGAACTCGCGGCGGGTCGGGTCGGGCATGGTGGCTCCTCGGGCTGACGTGGGGGCCGGGTAGGGGGCTCGGCGATGCAGTCGCCCCCCACATACTACCGCGCCGCGCGGCCGCCGCCCCGGTCCGCCGAGCAGGGATTGCCGGTTTCGTTACTGCCGCGGCGTCATCGGGCCACGACGTCGGCTGGCCCGCCTCAGGCGGAGAGGATGACGCCCGCGCCGAGGGCCAGGGCACGGACCGGGGCGGTGGGGGAGTTGCCGGGAGATCGGCAGAATAATTTCATCCGATTCTATTTGAACCGAACGGGGTGATGTTGTATAATCGTGAGCGGCTCGGAGCGCGCCGCGGATCGGCGGGCCGGGCCGGGTTCTTTGACAAGCGAATATCGACTGGCCGGGCCTGGCACGGCCGCGTGGCCAGTCGTTTCAGTGGTTCCCGGTGATTGATGGTGTATTCGCAGTAAAACGGGCCGGCGGTTTTGGCCGTTTTGGGCGGTCGGCCTGTGGCTCCGGTGCGGGCGGGAACCCGGCCGCTCGGCCGGCGTCTGATCGGGAAGCGGGCGGGTGTGGTATACCTTACCCCCATGCACCCGTAGCCCCGGGTACGACATCCCGAACACGACGGACAGGAGTTCGCAACATGGCGGTCGCAGGACGATGGCGCGGATGGGTTGGCGTCGTGGCGGCGGGGGTGGCAACCGCCTTGGCCGCGGGCGGGTGTTCGTCGGCCGACGTGCGGGCCGCCGAAGGCCCCGCCGGGCCGACCTCACGCCCGGCGGTTGCCGAGCAGCCCGCCACGGCGGCCGAGCCGGCACGGTTCGCCGTCCACCACGCCCTGACGGTGAAGGACATCCCGGCCGGCGCCCGCAAGGTGCGGATCTGGTTCTGCGTGCCGGACGACGACGACTGCCAGAAGGTGCTGGACCTGACCGTCCCCACCGCCCCGGCCGGCTACCGGCTGACCCGTGACCCCGTCAACGGTCACCGCTACCTCTACGCCGAGGTTAACCCTGCCGCCGCCCCCGGTCCGGTCGCCGTCGCGACGGACTTCGTCATCCAGCGGCGTACCGTCCGCGTCGCCCCGGACCCGGCGCTGGCCGGGCCACTGACCGCCGCCCACCGGGTGCTGTTCGCCGAGTACCTCCGCCGGGACTGCCCGCACATGGAGGTCGACGACCAGGTTACGAAACTGGCCGACGGGATCTGCGGGGACGAGACGAACGTGGTCGCCCAGGCCCAACGCCTCGGCCGGTGGGTCGTCGACCACACGGACCACTACTCCATGCCCAGCGCCCCCAAGTCCTCCGGCCAGGGGGACGTCAAGTACTGCCTGACCAACGGCGGCGGCGGCTGCACCGACCAGCACGGCCTGTTCATCGCCCTGGCCCGGGCCCGCGGCATCCCCACCCGGATCCAGTTCGGGACGCTGCTCAAGCCGAAGAACGAGGGGAAGGACGTCGACCCCGGGTACCGGTGCTGGGTGCAATACTTTGCCCCCAACTACGGCTGGGTGCCGATGGACCTGTCGGCCGCCGACATCGACCCCGCCCGCCGCGACCTGTACTTCGGCGGCCTGGACGACCACCGCATCCGCTTCGTCGAGGGCCGCGACCTGGAACTGTCCCCCCGGCAGGACGGGCCGCGCCTGAACCTGCTGACCGGCGCCTACGTCGAGGTCGACGGCAAGCCGTTCACGTCGTTCGACCGGACGATGCGGTTCACGGAGGTGTCGGCCGCCAGCGGCGCGGCCAAGCCGGGCTGAGGCCGACCGGGGGTTCCACGTCACGACCGGGACGGTTCGACCGACGTCATCCGCCCCTGCCTGCCCATCCGCCGACAACGGCCGAGGCCGCTGTCTGTAGTTCGGAGTGCGGATGGGTTGTGGCATCCCATCCATGTTCCCGAATATCCCCACGCCGGCCGAAAGGTTTGTCCTTGTCGGCCGGCCGTCAAGGACTTAGACTCCCTAATTCCTCTGCCGCCGGCCCCGTTTCCCAGGTCGGACCGGCAGCCCGGCGGCGGACCGGGACCGGGCGTCTTCGACGAGGCCCGCATCGATCGCATCGACCTTCAACTCCTCTCGCGGAGTGAATCGGCAATTCGCCCGTTACACAGGCGCCGACCATCACACAGGTATATCGGGTTCCCGCGCCCGTCCAGACCGTTCATACAGGAGCAGCCTCCCATGACCAAGCGCAACACCCCACCCACCTCCGGCGTCGCCTCCGGCGCAAGCCGCCGCGACTTCATTAAGGGCGCGGCCGCGGCCGGCGTCGGCTTCTGGGTCCTCGGCCGGACGACGTGGGCTGAAGAGGTGACCAAGGCCACCAGCCCGAACGAGAAGGTGAACGTCGCCAGCATCGGCGTCGGCGGCAAGGGCGACAGCGACTCCGACCACGCCGGCAAGTACGGCAACCTGGTCGCCATCTGCGACGTCGACGAAGGGAGCCTGAACAAGAAGGCCGAGAAGTTCCCCAAGGCTAAGAAGTTCACCGACTACCGGAAGATGCTGGACGCGATGGGCAAGGAGATCGAGGCCGTCACGGTTTCGACGCCCGACCACCAGCACTTCCACGCGACGCAGTTGTTCATCGGGGCCGGCAAGCACTGCTACACGCAGAAGCCGATGACCCACGACGTGTGGGAGGCCCGCCAGCTCCGCGAGCTGGCCAACAAGCACAAGGTCGCCACCCAGATGGGCAACCAGGGGACGGCCGGGGACGGGTTCCGCAAGGGCGTCGAGGTCATCCGGTCCGGCGCGCTGGGCGACATCAAGGAGGTCCACGTCTGGACGAACCGGCCGATCTGGCCGCAGGCCCCGAAGGTGACGGCCCGGCCGTCCAAGGAAGACCCGGTCCCGTCGACGCTGCACTGGGACGAGTGGCTCGGCACGGCCCCGACCCGGCCGTACGTCAAGGGCGTGTACCACGCGTTCAACTGGCGCGGGTGGTGGGACTTCGGCACGGGCGCCCTGGGCGACATGGGCTGCCACACGGCTAACCTGCCGTTCATGGCCCTCAAGCTCGAGTACCCGACCAGCTTCCGGGGCGAGTCCGAGGACCTGAACCCCGAGACGTACCCCGGCTGGGCCCGCGTGAACTACGAGTTCCCGGCCCGCGGCAGTATGCCGCCGGTCAAGGTCGTCTGGTACGAGGGCCGCAAGGACGGCAAGCTCGTCCACCCGCCGGAAGACCTCCAGGAGAAGGTGCTGCCCGAGTACAAGAAGATCCTGGCGGAGCGGGCCGAGAAGGAGAAGAAGAAGTTCGACCCGGAGAAGTCGATCGCGCTGAACAACAGCGGGTCGCTGGTCGTCGGGACCAAGGGCATCCTGTACTCGCCGCACGACTACGGCGAGGAGTGGGTGCTGCTGCCGGTCGAGCAGTACAAGGGTCACAAGGACCCGGAGAAGACGTTGGCCCGGAACGGCAAGGGCGACGACGGCCAGAAGATCGAATGGCTGGCGGCCTGCAAGGGCGGCCCGGCGGCGTTCAGCAACTTCAACTACGCCGGCCTGCTGACCGAATTCATCCTGCTCGGCAACGTCGCCATTAAGCACGCCGGCCAGAAGCTGGAGTGGGACGGCCCGGGCATGAAGGTGACCAACGTCGCCGCCGCCAACAAGCTGCTCCGGCGGGAGTACCGCAAGGGGTGGGAGGTCAACGTGTAAGTCACGGGTGATTTGACCCGCCGAAGGCGAAAACGAGAGGCCCGGGCCGGTCGCGTGCGATCGGCCCGGGCCTTTTCGATTCCCCGCTACTGCTTGTCAGCTTGCAGCAAAAAACCACAGATAACACAGAGGGCACAGAGAAAGGCAGGATCAAGTCACGGGCATGTCACCGGACTCCGTTTTCCTGCTTATTCTCTATGCTCTCTGTGTCCTCTGCGCCCTCTGTGGTCGCCTTTTCTGCCGGGTCGGACGGGCGACGCGGCGCCCGGATTACCGCCCCTGCGGCCCGCGCGATTGGCCCGGCTGGCCGGGGTTCATGGGGATCTCGCTGCCCATGAGTTGCTCGTACCGGCGGACGACCTGCGTCAGAGACGCGGCCAGTCGCTTGACGTTCGAGTAGCTCATGATGATCCGCTCGTTCACCTTGAACAGCAGTTGCTGGCCGCCGCCCTGCGGGTTGGGGTGGGGCATGTTGAACCCGAAGTCCAGCACGACCTCCTCCGGCGTCGTGTGGATTCGGTATGCGTTCGAGAAATTCGTCCGCAGTTCACGCTCGTCGAGCATGAGCTGAACCTGCTGGTCGCCCGTCCCCTGTTGGACCACTTGTTCCTCTGCCATCGTGCGTCTCCCTGTGCAGTGTCCTGCCGTTCGTTGTCTGTCGTTTGTCGTCCGCCGAGCCACGGCCCGCCCGGACCACGCGCCGGACGGGACGGGGTATTGTGTTCAAATCCCCGCCGGTGTCCACACCGGCGGCCGGGTCGGGCATACGGCGTATCGACCATCCTCAACGCCGCGGGTGATACTTCTGGTGGATCGCTTTCAACCGGTCCTGGTCGACGTGCGTGTAGATCTGCGTGGTGGCGATGTCGCTGTGGCCGAGCAATTCCTGCACAACCCGCAAATCCGCCCCGCCGCCGATCAGGTGCGTTGCGAAGCAGTGGCGTAACGTGTGCGGCGACACGGACTTGAGCAGGCCGCTCCTGCGGCCGTACTTCTCGACCAGCATCCACAGCCCCACTCGCTCCAGCGGCTTGCCCGTCCGCGACAGGAACAGCCGGTCGGCATTGCCACCGCGGTCGAGGTTCGGGCGGCAATCGGCCAGGTAGCGGGCGATGGCCTCGGACGCCGCCCGGCCCAGCGGGACGATCCGCTCCTTCATCCCCTTGCCTAGTACGCGGACGCAGCCAACCTGAAGGTTCGTGTCCCGCAGTTTCAGCTCGCACAACTCCGTCGCCCGAAGTCCGCTGGCGTACAGGAGTTCAAGGATCGCCACGTCGCGCGAAAAGAGCAGGGACTCCGGGTCCGGGGCGGCGATGAGCTGGTTCACCTGCGCCCGGCTCAGCACCTTGGGCAGCGACCGCTCGGGCTTGGGCCGTTCCAACTGCTGGAGCGTCGGCCCGGTGTCGTACCCGAGCGACCCGAGGAACCGCAGGAAGATGCGGATGGCCGCCAGCCGGCGCGTGACGGTCCTGGTCGATTGGCCCTTGAGGGATTGGTCCTGGAGGTAGGCCCGAAAGTCGTCCGCCCCCGCCGCCAGCAACCCCGCGGCGGGGGCGCCCCGCTCACGAAAGTAGTCGTCCATGTCCTCCAGGTCCCGGCGGTAGGCGTGGAGCGAGTTCTCCGCCAGCCCGCGCTCAGACGCCAGGTGGAGGAGGAACGCCCGCACCTGCGGCAGGGGGCTTCGGGTGTCGGTGGGCGACCGTGACTTGGACGAACCGCCCCGCCCCCGGGCCGTCGGCCCGGCCGGCTTCGGACCCGTCGGCTTCGGCGGCTTGGCGGCCATGGCGGGTCCCGGCTTCCTCCCACCCCCACGCCCCGGTCGGTGCGGCCTTCTCCCCGCCGTGGGCGGCCAGCAGGGCCGCCGCCTCGGCCCGGCGGCACTGCCGCTCGAGCAGCAACTCCTGGTACGTCGGGCAGGCGTGGTACCGGTCGAAGCACTGGCCGAACGCCTCCCCGAGGTGGTCCAGCCGGAAGTGCTCCGAGCACCGCTCGTCGGCCCGGTTCAGGAACGGACAATGACGCCCGGGTTCTCCCATACACCGCCCGCCTTTGCTCCGTGGCAACCGATGTAGGGGGTTATCGGTTCGCGGCGGCGCAGAGCGTTAGGGCGTCGCCCGACCCCCGTCGGGAGCCGGCCCGGGCGGCACTTCGGGAGCCGAGCGGCTCTGCCGCCGGCCTGTCCGGTCTGAGGGCTCGGACGGGGCAGCGGCGGGTTGCGGCGGCTCCAGCCACTCCACCTTCTTCCCGTTCACGAACTCCGTCGTCCGCTGGCGGATGTCGTCCAGGTACCAGATGCTTGAGTAGTGCCCGGCCGGCGTCCACAGGATCTTCGGCGAGCCGATCGCCTTGTTCAGCGCCTCGGTCGTCTCCTTGGGGATCACCTCGTCCTTGGCGGCGTTGATCATCAGGCACCGGTCGGCCCCGATGCGGGAGGCGAAGTGCAACGGCTCGATGTCGGCCAGCACCTTGGCCGCCGCCTCCCGGTCGATGTTGTGGGCCTGGAAGGCGGCCCGCATCTGCCGCGTCTCGCGGGCGTGGAAGATGATGGCGGGCAGGTCGCCGCCGGCCAGGATGGGGATGACGCGGTAGAAGGTGCCGTCGACGCCGGCCGCCAGCGCCGTGACGATGCCGCCGAGGCTGATGCCGGTGAGGGCGATTCGGTCGGGGTCGACGTCCGGCCGGCCGGACAGCAGGGCCTTGGCCCGGCGGACGTCCATGACCGTCTGGCGGACGCTGGTGATCGCCAGTTCCGGCCGCTCGCGGTAGGCGATGAAGTGCGCCCCGCCGGCCGGCCGGCGGGGGCCGTAGCAGGCCATCGGCATGTACAGGCGACCCCGCCGCGAGCCAGGCCCAGCGCCATGCCACGGGGGAGGATGGCCGACCCGTCCAGGATGTCCAGCACGATGGCGGCGGGCATTTTCCCCGCCGGTACCTTGCGCGGCAGGAACAGTTCACCCGGGACCTTGTTGTTCTCCGGCCAGGGGCTGGCGAACGGGGACGGGAAGTCGACCCGGTAGGCGACCACCGTCTCGTCCTCCCACACGGGGTCGACGGAGACGGTGTAAGCGAATCGCTCGGGTTTGTGGTCGTAGGGTTTAAGCCACGCGGCCAGGTCGCCGGCCGCGCCGTCCATCTTAAGCGGCAGGTCGACGGCCTCGAACCGCCGGGCGGCGGGGCGGGTGGCCGGGGCGGTCGCCGGGCGGGTGGCGGGCGGAGGGGCGGACGGGGGCCGGGCGGCGGCAGGGAGAAGGAGGGCGATCAGCAGTGGAAGTACGCGGGGAAGACGTTTCGCCAGAACCATACGCCCGGGATTGTAGCCGGCGAATCGGTACTGCCTAGCGCAGTCATGACAGGTCCGCAACGCGGCCGTAACACGTTCATCCGTCGCACGACACGGCCGCCGGCTATGTCGGCCGCTTCGGCTGTCATCCCGAACGAGCGCAGCTCGGAGGGATCTCGGGGTGGATCGACGGTTCCCCCCACCCCGAGATCCCTCGCGGCAAAGCCGCGTCGGGATGACGGCCACCCGCCGACCGGAAGAGCTCGCGCGACGCTTGCATGCGAAACGCCGAAGGACCTCTCGTCCTTCTCGCCAGTTGGGCGACGGACGGGAGGTCCTTCGGAGCACCTCATACACACGCCGCGTGAGTTTGTCCGGTTTCACGCGGCGGCCCCGGCGTAGCAGTCGCCGAGCAGGGACCGTCCCCGCTTGGGAACCCGCTGGAGGTGCCGGCGGGCGTCCCGGACGGCGGCCCGGACGGCGGCCCGGACGGCGGCCCGCAGGTCGGCCAGGGTGTCGAACAGGCGGTTGTGGGTGGCCCGCCGGCGGAGCCACTTCCACACCCGCTCGATGGCGTTCAGCCGAGGGCCGTAGCCGGGCAGCCGGTACAACGCCAGGGGCGGGTGGTCGGCCAGCGCGCCCGCGGCGGGCCGCCCGCGGTGCCACGGGGCGTTGCCGATGGCGAGCACGACCCGCGCGGGCGTTTGCGGGCCGGGTAGGCCGTGGCCACGTCCCTCCGGTGGGCGGCGAAGGCCGCCGTCATCCGCCGCGGCGCCTTGCTCACCTTCGTCCGCCCGGCCGGGCCCTTGAGCCCCGCGGCCCGCGGGGCCCGCGGGGCCTCGGCCCGAGTGGCCAGCGTCCGCGTGTGCAGCCGGCCGGCCCTGCCGGCCGGTGGTTTTTGACGCCCAAGGCGGCGGCCGGCGTCGGCACCATCGGGGCCCGCGCCTCGTCCCGGGCCAGCCGGGTCAGCCGGGTCAGCCGGCCCCCGGCGCCCCCGGTTTTAGCCCCGCCGGGGCGGCCGAGGCCTGGGACTGCTTGGCCGGGTCGGCCCGCGGGTGGCGGTACGTCGGCCGGTACGGCCGGCGGCCGACGGCCGACGGCCGACGGCCGACGGCCGACGGCCTCACGCGGATGCGACGCACCCGCCCCAGGTGGGCGGCCCGGGCCGCGTGGGTCCCGTTGGCGAGGCGAACTTCAACCCGCACGCCGCCGGCCCGGCCTTGACCCAGTCCTGCATCGGGCCGGCCAGCGGGTCGGGTCGGGTCGGGTCGGGTCGGGTCGGGGACGCGGCCCTCCGCCCCCGGCGGCTCCGTCGGCACCAACCCGGCCGCCCGGCCGCCCGGCCGCCCGCCCGCCCGGCCGCCCACCCGTTCGGCCACCGTCGGTCCGTGCGTCCGCCGACGCCCGGGTCGGCCGCGACCTGCCCGCGGGGCCGGCCCCGGCGGGCCACCAGCGCGGCCCGGGCCCGGTCCCGCACCCGCCGGTCCGACGACCCCCGGAACAACTCACCCAACTCCGCCGCCTCTCGCTCCGACGACCCGATCCGAATCACGGGCTTACGTCTCCTGACTCGCTCCTCCCGACAGCCGACAATAGGACCGGACAAACTCACGCGGCGTGTGCATCAGGACGACAAGCCGTCACTCCTCCCAAATGCGGTGGGACAACTTACACGCCGCCGGCCGGCGGGGTTGGGGGCGTGGGGGCCGGCGGGGTGGGCGGCGCCGGCGTGGCCGGCGTCTCGCCCGCCGGGTGCCGGTCGACGACGAGCAGCAGCGCGAGTTCGCGGCGGGGCCGCTCCGGTTCAGCGCGGCACTCAGGGCGCTGGAGGAGGCGGCGGCCAGGCGATTCGGCAAACCGGGTCGCCAGGTCGCGGGCCATCCCGACGGGTCGGCCAAGGCGATGGAAAAACACCTGGAGATCAAGGTGGAGGGCGACCGCGCCACGGCGTCGCTTGGCGACGCGATGATGCCGCTTCAACTCCGGCGGATCGATGGCAGGTGGCGCGTTGACCTCGCCGACGCGACCCGCGATCCGCGGGCGCGGCGGGCGGGCGAAGCCGCCGCCGCCGCCGCGGCGGCCAAGGTGGCAGAAGACGTGGCGGGCGAGATCGCCGAAGGGAAGTACGAGACGGCGGAAGCGGCGAAGGCGGCCTTCCGCGAGCGACGGCTGGCGCAGGCGAAGACGTGATTCTCGATGCCGCGGCGGCGGCGGCGGACCGGACGGGCGTCGCGGTTCATCGGCCCGCGGGCCGCCCGGCGGGTGGGCCGCCTGCAACGGCGGGCGGCCGCCGACCGGGAGCGGCGGCCCGTCCCCCGTCCGCCAGGTCGATCCCGACCATCCCGGCCAGCGCGCAGGCGGTCCGGTACGTCTGCTCGTCATCCTCCCCGTCGAGGCTCCGGGCGAGGTGAGTATTGTCCGGCGTGGGGTCGGCCGCCAGGACGGCGTGCATCTCGACGTACCAGCCCATGCGGTGGACGCTCACGGCGTCGCCGAGGGACCGGATCTAAGACAGGATGGCGGTGGTGGGCATCCCGGTATCCACTCAGTCGACCCGTTCGGCCGGCGATCCGCACTCGGGGCAGACGCCGGAGACGTTGCCGCGGAGGCAGTAGCCGCACGTCACGCACAGGCCCGCGCGGCGGCGGCGGGCCGACCGTCGCGCGGCCAACGCCTGCCGCAGCGGCGGGACGGACGCGAGCAGGGCGGCGGCCTGCAACCACCGCCCGTACCGCGACCACGGCCGCTCGGACAGCAGCAGCCAGCGCAGTTCGTTCTGCTCCGACGCGAGCCGCGCCACGCCGAGGCCCATTGCCCGCTGGCGGTCCTCGTCGGCCGCCGTCCAGGCCGCCGCGCCGCGGGTCCGGGCGTGGGCGCGGGCGCGGCGATCGGCCGCTGCCAGCAGGTCCTCGGCCTCTCGGAGGCGGGCGAGCAGGTCGAGAACCACGGGCCCGTGAGCGGCGACAACCCGGACCACCGCCACGGCCGCCCCGCACAGCAGCAGCGACAAGGCCCACGCGAATGTGGCCCCGGTGTCAGCCATCCCCCGACATGTTACCCGCTGGCGGCTAGGGCGCGTTAACATGCCCCGGCATGGGGCGATGGCCACGACGCCTGTTCACCCTCGCGGCGGCCGCGTCGGCGGTGCTGTTCGTCGGCGTCTGCGGGCTGTGGGTGCGGAGCTTCTTCCACCCCGCCGCGTACCGGTTCCCCTATCGCGGCGAGTCGTGCGAGGTCGTGCTGATTCGGGGTCGGGTCGGCGCAAGTAATGCGCCGGAGGTCGTCGGACGGGCCATCATGCGCCGGGCCGGCCGACCGGGCGGGCAGCGGGCGGCGATGACGGCACTCCCGGGCCCGCGCTACTGGTCGCGGTCGAGCCCGGTGATCGCCCCGGTGCTCATCCTGCTCCTTCTCGTCCTGCCCGCGGTGGCCATCCGGGAGTGGAGAGGCCGCCTCAGTCGTCGCAGGGCGGGCCTCTGCCCCGCCTGCGGCTACGACCTCCGCGCCACCCCCGGCCGGTGCCCCGAGTGCGGGGCCGTGTCCGGGCAAGTGAAGGGGCCGGCATAACCCGCCAGCCGATCGGTGCCGCCGCCGCGGCCCTCAGTTCGCAGCAGGCGGCGGGCCCACCTCGATCACGTCCCCACCGCGGGCGGCCGGGGGCGCCTTGTCGTCGAGCACCTCTTTCAGCGTGAACCCCTGCCGGGCGCCGTCGCCGACGAGGTGGATCAGGGCCACGGGGCGGCCTCCGTCCTTGACGTCGACGCCGGCGGCCACCACCGCCTGCCGGAGCGTAACCCCCTTGGTAGACAGCTTGTATACGCCCGGGTGGTGGCCGCCGCCGGCGACGTAGTAGGAGCCGCCGCGGTCAGGAGCCCCCGCGGTGGGCTCGTCCCTGGGCGCGGCGGCGGGGGCCGCCGAGAGCGAAACCCGGGCAACCACCGCCGCCGCCACCAGTCCGCCGACGTGGGCGCCATTCGGGTTCGGATGCCACATGCCGCGTACTACCGCGCCGCGATCCCGGCCACGTCAACCCGCACCCGACCCGCCGGCAAACGGCTGGGCCGACCTCTTGGCCCGGTTCATCGCGCCGTGGTCCCGCCGACACGCCCGTTGAAGCTGGCCCTCACGAGACACCAGAGGTAGGCATGCCAAGGGCGACGCTCTGGCCGACTCCGGCCGGCACGGCACACCTGTGCGATTGGCGGTGCCGGGCACGAGGCGAAGAACCCTCGCAGCCGAGCCCGCGTTCAATCCTCCCCATCGCTCAGAAGACATCGCCCAGGAAGGCTGCAGACGGTATGAGGACGAGCGCCGCCGCCACCGTCAGCTCGGTCAGCGCGGTGTCGCCCAAGTGTTGACCTGGCGCGACGTTCACCGACGCTGACCCAGCGTCCGCAGCACCGCTCGACGCAATAGGCCGCTTGGCCTTGTTCAACCCAGCCACGTGCCCGAGCAGCTGAAGAACCCAGTAAAGCACCAGACAGCACAGCGCCAACTGCAACAGCCCGCGTGCGAAGCGCGGGAGGTCCAAGCTCAGCACCAGCGAGACGAAGCTGTAGGACGCCACCCAAGCGGTGGACGCGACGATCGCAACCGCGCCGAGCAGCAGCGGCCGGAGGCGCTTGTTCTGTTCCTCGCTCTCCAGGTTGTAAAAATCATCGGAGAAGTCGCTCCTCGCAAGAGTCGCGACGCGCATGAGCAGATCCGGAATGAGCCACGCACCAACGACGAGCACGACCAACGTCGGCAACCACTCCGGCCAGGTTTCCGGTCCCTCGAAGAATGCGAGGATCACGGCTGACACCACGCCGACGATCCGCCAGACCCGGGCGGGTTGGGATTCGCCTTTGAACGGCCGGCGCAGCCGGCTCGGCCACTTGGGCCTGCGATCGACCTTCCAGACGGCGACGCCCGACCGGATGCAGCCGGCTTCAAGACGACGGAAGAACAGCGCTGACAGCATCAGCATCGCCACCGCCAACGTCGTGTACTGGCTCAGCTCGTAGCGGTTCGGGTCGTAGAAGCGGAGCAGTCGCCACGGCGCCCGGACCACCTCCCTCGGCGTCATGCGGATCATCAGGTTGTGCCCGCCGACTTCCAACGAGTCGAAGGCGTCCCGGTGCGCGAGGTACAGGCCTGCGTCGCGGCGGATGTTGTCAGTTGTCCCGACGGGCACGCCAAACCCCGCGCCGGACTGGTACAGCGGGAAGCTGTCGAGCCATCCGCCGTCACCGTAGGGCGTTAAGCGGCCCCACGACTCGGCAACCGTGAGCAGGGTCGTGAGGTGCTGCTGGTAGGCGTACGTGCCCGCCGGCTCGGCCGCGAGCCTCTCGGCCGCGGAAACGAACTCTGATCTTTTCGACTTCGCGTCCGCGCCGCGGAACCCAAACTCCTTGTACTCATCTGCGGCAGCCATGGCTTCCGCGACCCCCTTCTTCGCCGCGCTGCCGCGTTCCCCTTCGGGCAGCTGTGAGACGTCGATCCGCAGGACCTCCGCGAGAAAGTGGTACTTCGGCTTGACGGCCGGGTGTCTGAGGCGGTGCACGGCGCCCCAATACGTCAGAGCGTACATCGCCGCGGCGACGAGCAGGACCAGAGGAATACCGAGCCCGTTCAGCCCGAAGAAGCGCGACCCCACACGAGGGTTCATGGCGGAGCTCCACTTCGAGTGTCGGCGTAGTCGAACGTCCCAGCTCGACGGCGGTCGCGACTCGCTTGAATGAACCTGCGGGCAAAACACCCAGGCCGCAACGACCGCCGCAACGGCCGCCGCCACGCCCAGTCCGAGCAGCACGATCAGCAGAACCCCGAGTCTCCCTCGTTTCATGCTGAGTCCTTGAGTCGACGCAGCGCTGCCGGACCACACTGCTGAGCCGGGCGCCGGCGCCACCGATCCTACCGCATCTGCCCCGGCTCACCGACGCCAGAACCGCGGACGGCGGCTCCGAAAGACGGTAGACGACCCCGCCGAATGTGCGGCGAAGCTGAAGGATCTCATCGAGTCCAAAGGCATTGCCTTGGAGTACGCCGACCGCCTCCCCGGGGGCGCACAGGGCGTCTCGAAAGGTGGCTCCAGCCGGCCGGTCCCGATGTCCCACACCCAGGCGGTACCCGGCTCACCCTCTCCGCCGCTGGTGGCCGTCACCAACCGCCGCCCGTCCGGGCCGAAGTCGACGGATTCGACCGTCCGGCGGTCGGGGCGCAGGGGCACGATGAGGGGCAGCCCGGTGGCCGCGTCCCACACCCGGACGCCGCCGCCGTCGCCGGCCGTGACCACGGCGGACCCGTCCCGGCTGAACGCGGCGAACCCGACTTCGGGCCCCAGCAACAGTCTCGCTAGGCTCGGCTCGCCTTGTTGCATCGGCAGTGTCAAGGGGAACCCCGGTCCGCGCGCGTCCCACACCCGGGCCGCCGTGCACACGGTGACGACCCGCGCGGGGTCGGGGCCGAAGGCCACGGCCCGGAACCCGCCCTCCTCGTGGAGTTGAGCCAGCTCCGTGCCCGTTGCCGCGTCCCACGCCCTCGCGCCGCCGGCCCCGGCGGCCACGACCAACGACCCGTCCGGGCTGAACGTGACGGCGCTAACCGCCGGGCCGGCCTCGCCCAGGTCCAGCCGGGTCGCCCCCGACGCCGCGTCCCAGACGCGAACCCCGCCGCCGTCGGCGACGCGCAGGCGGCCGGCGTCGATCCGGATGCCGCCGCCGGCCCCGGTCGACTGTTCGACGGTGTCGGCGACGATCCCTGTCGGCAGGCCGCCGGCAATATACACGACCCCGGCCGAGATGCGGACGTGGCCGCCGTCGCCGCGGCCGAGCGCGACGCTCGAGATCTGGGCGGAGTTGATGATGCTCAGCCGGCCGGCCGTGACGATTATGCCGCCCGGCCCGCCGGGCGGCGCGGGGCCGCCCTCCCGGCCGCCGCTCGCCTGGACGGCAACCCCGGTAAACTACTCGGCAGTCGACGGGTTCCGGGGGGGTCGTGCGGCCGCCGTCCAGCAGGATGTCCGAAGCGGCCAACGTCACGGCCCCGGCGCTGCCGCCCGCCGTTGTGCCGGCGGAAACCGCGGCGCCGTCGGCAATTCGGAGGGTGCCGGCGCGAATCGTGACCTCGCCGGCTCGGCCGCCGGCGGAGGCGACGGTGATCGTCGGCGTGGCGGCCGCGGCGCGGCCCTGAAGGGAAACGACGTCCGAGCCGCATACCTGGATGGCACCGCCGTCGGCGTTGCCGCCCGGCCGAGCGGAGAGGCCGCCGTTCCTCACGTCGACGGCTGAACCAACGACCGTGATCGTCCCGCCGCGCCCGAGGACCGGGTCGCCGGCAAGGCCGTCCACGCTGATCGTGGCACGTGCGTCGAAGCGGACGGCTCCCAGTCGTGCGGTGGACGGGCCGTCACTTCCCGGCCTGCCTTGGAGTGTCGTGGCAGCGAGTTCGCCGGCGGCGGCCGACGCCACCCCCACGCGCCCTGCCGGTGCGACGAGCGAGATGCGGAGTCCGCCGGAAATCCGTACTGGTCAACCGACGACAGAAATGCCCTGCCCGCTCTCGACGGCCAAGCCCGCGCCGTCGAGAGTGATTGAGCCAGACTGCCCGTTCAAGAACCCGAACGCCGCCGGGGCGGTCGTCGTTAGGACGGAGTCAGGGGGGTTGGCGGTCGCGGCAAAACAGCCCGCCGTCGGCCAGCCGCAGGTAGTTGGCCGTGGTGACGGCGAACGACCCCTGCACGTCCAGCGCGGCGTTTGGGCCGAACACGACGCCGGCCGGGTTGACGAGGGAGAAGTCGGCGTTCGGGATGGTGCAGCGGATCGTCCCGTCGATGCTTGATGCGGTCCCCCCGGTGACGCGGGTCAGCACCCGCTGGACGGACGGCGGGCCGGTGAACGTAGCCGTCTCGCCCTTGGCCAGGTCGAGTTGCCGGAAGCTGTGGAACAGGTTGCCGCCGACCTGCCTGCCGAGGTTCGGCGTCACGGCGAAGTTCGGCCCCGACAGCGACCGGGCCGGGCCGACCGACCCGTCCGTGGAGACGGCCGCCCGCACGAGCGGGGCGACTGCGGCAATAGACGTGACGGCCAGCATGGTGGCCACTGCCGCCCGCCGGTTCAGAGGTTGCTGCATGGTTGTCCCCGAAGGAAGCGGGGCCGGCCCACCCCTCACCGCCATCGACCCTGGGCAACAAGAATCCATCACCCGGTAGCGCCTGCGTCACTCCTTTTCGGGGGGCGACGACCCAGCCGACGCCTGGAGGTCCCGGAGCAGGCGGGCGAACGCGGCCTCGAAGGCGTCGTCGTCCTTCCAGTTGCTGAAGTCGGGGATGAAATACTCCCGCACCTCGGCCGCCGCGTCGCCGGCCCCGCCGTCGGCGTTGACGCACTGCCACTGCTCAATTGCATGGAGGTCACACAGCCGGATCGGGAACAGCACCTGCCGGCGCTCGCGAGCCTCCCGCTGGCGGGCGTGGGCCGCCTCGGCCGCCACCCACCGGCTGCCCATGCTGTGCTCGGATAGGACCAGCAGCAGTTGGTCGTGGACGTCGATTGCCGCCTCCAGCTGGTCCCGCACCTTTCGCCCGCCTCGCATGTCGTGCGGCGCGAACCAGACCCGCAGGCCGCGGCCCCGGAGCCGCTCGTCCAGACGGTCGGCGAACGCTTGGTCCTGCGTGCTATAACTTATGAAGCACGAGTGGAACTGGATCGGCGACAGGGGCCCGACGAGGGCCGGCACATAGCAGACGACCTCATCCGGCACGCCGCACCGCTGTAGGAACTTTGGCGAGACGGCCCCGCGGGATCGGATTAGCGTGTCGATCCCGACCGTACTGGGGCCCCCGTGGATCGCCGCCTCCTAGTTGCCGCACTCGGACAGGTCGACGTTCGCAAACAGAGTGTACCCGAGCACCGCCCCTGTGAGGTCGGCGCCCCGGAGGCGGGCCCCGGACAGATCGGCCCGGGCGAGATTCGCCCGCCCCAGGTTGGCGTCCGTCAGGTCAACGCCGCCCAGGTTGGCCCCGCTCAAGTCCGCCTTCGCCAGGTTCGCGCCGGCGAGCGTCGCCGCCCCGAGGTCGGCCCGGTGCAGCTTGGCCCGTGTGAGGTTCGCGCCGCGGAGGTCCGCCCGCGGGAGGTTTGCCCACGACAGGTCCGCCCAAGCCAAGTTGACCGACGACAGGTCTGCCCGTCCGGCGAACACCTTGGCCAGCCGGGCACCGGACAGGTCCGGCAGGGGGCCGGACGGTGAGGCCCCCCAGTCGTTCCAGTCCGGGACGCCGTACGCCCCGAGTTTCAGCAGCCTGATGGCTTCACCACGGTCCATACCTGACTGCCCTCTCCCCAGATCGCCCCCCGGAACCTCCGGGGCGCGCGCCCGCGTCCCGGAGCGCCGCCGCCACGACCCCCGGCGTCAGGCCCCGGCCGGCGTCCCCGATCGGCCCGACGACGTGGTGGACGGCGTCGGGCATGAGCCGCCCGCGGCGGAACTGCTCCCGCCGGCAGGCGTCGGCGAACTCGCCGCTGGGGAGCCAGTACCGCCCGGCCACACCGGCCGGGGTGCGGAGGTGGTACCGGCCCTCATCATACTGCCCCGTGCCGTAGAGTTTTCATAGTGACCGTCCGACTCCACAGGTCCAGCCGCCGCCGCGGCTAGCGGGGTTTAGTCGCCGGGCCGGTCGCCGGGCCGATGGAGGGCCGCGTCGCAGCCTCGGGCGTCGGCTTGTAGGCTGAGTCCGGGCGGGGGCGGAACTGTTCCGGGTACCGCCGCCGCGGGGCGTCCCGCGGGACCGCCACTCTTCCGATGTCAGAGGTATCAGCTCGTCGGTCGCATCCGCCCGGCTGTCCGGCGTCAGTTCTACCAGCGCGTTCAGGCCGCCCGCCCAACGATCTATTCCGCCGGGGCGGTCGCAGCCGGCCCCGTCGCCGGGCGGGTGGCCCCGCCTGGCGAAATGCGGGGCCGTCGAACCCCTGCCGCCGCAGTGCGCCGATCGCGTCGCGTACGCCGTCGGCGAATGGCCCCGGTTCCTTGCCCCGGCCCCCTCCGAGGATCAGCGCGAAGAGGGACGGACAGCGGGTATGACGGTGCACCTCGACGATCCGGGACGCTCGTTCCGTCTGCCCGACCGCGACGAGGGCCGCGGCCAGGACGACTTGGATCTGGCCGTCGTCCGGGTCCAGCTCGGCCGCCACCTCCGCCGCCGCGCACGCCTCCCCCGCCCGGCCGGCCATCAGGTCGACGGCGGCCGTGACGGCGAGCCGCAACGGCGTCGGGATTCGGTCGCCCGTGTCGGCGGCCGGGGCGGACCGGGCCGCCGCCCACGCCTCGGCCGCCGCCCGGTACCCCGCCGGCGGGTCCGTCAGGAGCGCGCCGGGCGGGGGGGCGGGCGGGGGGAACCAATCGGGATGGGCGGCCCGGGCGGCGTCGAAGCGTCGGACCCATTCGTCGGCGTCCAGCTCGAACACCTCCCCGGTATCGTCCAGCCGCCGGCAGGCGATCAGTTCGGCCAGCCGCTCTAGGTCGGCCTCCGCCCGCCCGTCCGGCGACAGGTCCCAGACGTGTGGCCCGAACCCGCCGTACCCGCCGCCGGCGAGCCACAGCCCGTCGGGTCTGAAGGCGGCCGCGGAACCGACGGAGCCGATGCCCCACGCGGGCGTCAGCCGGTCGCCCGTGCCGGCGTCCCACACGTGCAGCCGATTAGCCCTGTTGTGGATCGTCACCAGCCGCTGCCCGGACCCGTCCAGCGCGTAGTCACTCATCCAGTCGGGCAGTCCCGGTCGGATCGCCCGGCCGGCCGACAGGCCGGCCGCCGCGTCCCACGTACGGACCATGACGGACAGCTGCATGTCCGCCGACGCGCTCACACCGGTTCGGCCGTTGCCCGAGAATCCCAGGTGGGACACCGGCGCCGCGTGGGACACGGGCGGCCCGACCGGCCGGCCCGCATCGACGTCCCACACGTGGACGGCCGGCCCGTTCGCCGTCGCCACCCGCCGTCCGTCCGGGCTCAGGGCAACGAGGGACGGGGCCGGCATGTCCCGCCCCAGCGGCCGGCCGGCCGCCAGGTCCCACACCCGTGCCGCCCCGTCGGAGACGAACAACGCCCGCGCGAGGTCGCGGCTGACGGCTGCCACCCGCTCCCGGCGCCGCGGCGGGAGGGGCGGGTCCAGCGGCCGGCCCGTGGCCACCTCCCACACGTAATGGGCCGCGGCCGGCTGGTCCCGCTCGTCACGGGCGGCGCCAGCGGGCGGTGGTTCGAGGCGGGTCAGGAGGCGGCGGCCGTCCGGGCTGAACATGACGGCCGCGACGGGCCGCCGCGGCGGCGGCTCCGACGGCCCCGATGCGGCCGACGGGCCCGGCCCCGGCGGGGCCAGCGGCGGCGACACCGGCACCCCCGTCGCCGCGTCCCACACCCGCGCCGTCCCGTCCTCGCTCCCGGTAGCCACCCGCCGCCCGTCCGGGCTGAACTCGGCGGCCGCGACCTCGCCCCGGTGGGCCATCGGCGGGGCGACCGGCCGGCAGGACCGGGCGTCCCACACCCGGGCCGCCCGGTCGTCCCCCCCGAATGTAACGAGCCGCGCCCCGTCGGGGGAGAAGGCAAGCCCCTTGAAGCCGCTGAGCCGTCGCGGATCCCCCGGGGGCTCAACGCGGGACAGCCGCGCGCCGCCGGCATCCCACGCGCGGGCGAACCCGCTATACGACCGGGTGACGAGCACCGCCCCGTCGGGGCTGAAGCACACGTCCACCAGCCGTTCGGCGGGGTGGGCCATACCCGGCCCGACCGGGTGGCCGGTTCGGGCGTCCCAGACGGCTGCGTACCGGCCGGCGACGGCGGCGACGGCCCGGCCGTCCGGGCCGAACGCGACGGCATCCGGGCCGCCGGCCAGCCGCTGGGCCTCGGACGACGGGAACCCCCCGTCCATCGTCGCGCCGGCGCCGGTCGCCGTGTCGAAGACGTGGACCTGACCGCCGCCCCACACCGCCACGGCCCGCCCGTCGCTGCTGAACGCGGCGGCGCGGGCGACGGCCTTCTTTACTCTCGAGTCCGGGCCGAGCGGCACCGTACGGCCGGTCGCCACGTCCCGGCACTCCGTCGTGGCCAGCGTGCCGCCCGCCCCGCCCGCCCCGCCGCCCGCGATCGTAATGATCCACCGCGCGGCCGGATCGACGGCGACCGCCGCCGTCCCGGCCGGCAGCGTCATGGCGGGTGATGTCGGCGAGCCCGTGGCGGCATCCCAGATGCGGACCGTCTGCCCCCCTCCCGCCTCCGTCGACACCGTCATCAGCCGCAGGCCGAGCGGGTCGAACCGGGCGCCGCTGATGTTAGGGTGGTCCAACCGCGGGCCGGTCGCGGCACCCGTCCGGGCGTCCCAAAGGCGGACACCGACGGCCGCCGCCCCGCCGCCGCCGCCGCCTTCGATGGCCGCGAAACGGTCCCCGGCCGGCGACGGGACGACGGCGTCGAAGTCCCGCACGGGCGGCGGGGCCGGGTCGAGGGGGACGGGCTCGCCCGAATCGGCGTCCCACAGCCGGAGTGTGTCGCGGGAAAGGGTCAGCACCCGGCGGCCGCCGCGCAGCACGGCCCAATCCTGCACCGGCCCGTCCGCCCGCAGCGGCCGGGTCGTGGGCCCGCCGGGGCCGTAGTCGGCGACGACGGGGGGGCCGGCGGGGACCGGGTAAAGCCGGCGGCGGGGGCCGAGCGCGGCGGCCGCGGCGGC
>JADMIO011216340.1_pt1 | contig 47746 bp, 35 predicted proteins | sample 8958161 | NCBI WGS metagenome assembly JADMIO01 (sample SAMN16585339, study PRJNA669376) | soil metagenome | isolation source: Crop rotation soil | place: USA: Cullars Rotation, Alabama | collected 2011
CCCGCCAGTCGTCGTGCAGGAAGGCGCTCGGTTCGTTCGAGTGGTAGCGCGGCTCGAACGGCGTATGCGAGCGCTGCACCTGCGTGGGCAGGCCGAGGAGGAACGATGCCAGCGCGTTGCCGCCCGTGCCCGTCGCGCTGCGGGTCAACTGATTGTCGTAGGTCCACAGCCCGTTCGGCTGCTGGCTTTGCGTCGCGCCGAACCGCCGCATGATGACGCCGGCGCCCACCTTGACGTTGTGCGCGCCCACCGTCCGCGTCAATGACGCCTGGTACTGCTGCGTGAGGTCCTTGGTGATGAGCGGGATGTTCTGCGTGTCGCCGAGAATCGCGTACCCCGAGATGTTCTGCAGGGCCAGCCCCGACGCCAAATCATCGATGTTGACGCCCGGCAGGCCGAACGTCTGGCTGACGTTCGTCCGGTAATTCGACGGGTACGAGAAGATCCCGACCTTCATGTAGCCGCCCTTGACTTCGGCGATCGTCGTCGGGCTGAAGATGCGGACGTAGTTGGCCTGCAGGGCGTTCGCGTTGGTGTCGTTGGGACCGGGGAACCCGGCGTTGGTGCCGGTGAGGCAGTTGCCGTAGACGCCGTCGACCGGCGGACAGCCGGGCGGCGTCACCGTGTGCGACTTGTTGTACGAAAAGCGGCCCCACACCGCGTTCTTGTCGTCGAGCCGATGATCGATGCGGCCGTCGGCGGTGGTGCTGTTCTGCGTGCGAATCGTCGTGCTCGAGTAGTTGTTGGCGAGCCCCGGCGACGTGGGCGCGGGAAACAGCGCCGCGTACCGTGCGGCGATTGGGTCAATCCGGTTCGCCGGGATGCGGTTGCCCGGAAACGCCGTGCGTCCGCTCGCCGGATCGTAAATGGGCTGCGACAGCTCGGAGAAGTCGCCGCCGCGCATGGCCAGCGTCGGCACCGTCAGGTTGTTCACCTGCCCCTGCCGCTGGCGGAAGCCTTCGTAATCCGCGAAGAAGAACGTGCGGTTGCTGCGCACCGGGCCGCCGAGCGTCGCGCCGAACTGTTTCTGCTTCAGGATCGGATCCTGCTTCGCGAAGTAATCACGCGAATCGAAGCGGTCGTCGCGCAAGAAGCCGAACGCGGAGCCGTGAAATTCGTTGGTGCCCGACTTGGTGAGCAGGTTGACGACGCCGCCGGCGGTCCGTCCCACCTCCGCCGGATACATGTTGGTCTGCACGCGGACTTCGGCAATGGCGTCCATCGACGGCTTGACGCCGATCGTGCCGATCGCCCGCTCGTTGTTGTCCATCCCGTCGATGAGCAGGTTGTTCTGGTTGTCGCCCGCGCCGTTGATGGAGATGGCCGACGTCTGCCGCCGGTCGTCGGGCCGGTTGCCGCTCGACAGGGCGTTGGCGGCGCCCTCGTTCGCCCCCGGAATCAGTTGCACGAGGCGGATGAAATTGCGGCCGTTGACCGGCAGATCCTGCACCTCGTTCTGCGTGACGAGCGTGCTCACCGTGGACGAGTCGGTCTGCAGGAGCGGCGCTTCGGCCGTGACCTGCACCGTGTCGGACAACCCGCCGATGGCGAGTTTGGCGTCGACGCGGATGCGCTCGCCGCTGCGCAGGTCGACACGCGACTCCTGCGAGCGGAAGCTTTCCAGCTCGATGCGCACGACGTAGCTGCCGATGGGCAGCAGGTTGACGACATAGTCGCCCGTGTCGCTGGCGACGGTCGAGCGCACGTCGCGCGTGCCGACGTTTTCAATGGTGATGGTGGCGCCCGGCAGGACGGCACCGCTTTGATCGGTCACGCGGCCGACGATATCGCCGGTGGTGATCTGCGCGCTGGCGGCGGTGGCGAGGAGCACACACGACAGGACAGCAACAGGCTCGGCACGTAGCGACCATCGATCTTCTCCTGGAAATGTCTGGCAGATGTAACCGGTTGCAGATCGTAGGCGAGCGCACGCACGCGGTCAAGGTGGCCGCCGCCATCCCCCGCCAGTCCGCTACGGACGCTCGTCGGGGGCGCGCTCCCAGCGGTGCCCGCGCAGGCGGGCGATCGCCTCCCGGCTGAGCGCGCCCCGCGCCGCCGCCGCGACATTGGCCTCGACGTGCTCGCGGCGCCGCATCCCGGGAATTGTCGTCGTTACGGCCGGATGGGAGAGGACGAAGCGCAGCGCCAGCTCCGGCAGCGGCAGGCCAAACGTCTCCGCGTCGCGCGCGACCGCCTCGACGCGCGGCAATGTCTCCGCCAGATGCCGCGGCGCGAAATAGATGTTCCGCCAGTCGCCGTCCGGCCATCGCGAGTCCGCGCGCAGCGTTCCCGTCAGGCTGCCCTCGTCGAACGGCACACGCGCGATGACGGCGGCGCCAAGGCGCTGACAGGCGGGGAAGAGCACGTCTTCCGGCGCCTGATCGAACACGTTGTAGACGACCTGCACCGCGTCAACGATTCCCGTCTCGAGGACGTGCAGGATGTTCTCCGGCTGCCAGCGGTTCACGCTGATGCCGAATGCGCGAATCTTGCCGGCGCGTTTCAGCGCGTCGACGGCGGCGCGCCAGCCGTCGGCATCGCTCCAACTGTCGTCCCACACGTGGAGCTGTTGAAGATCGAGCGTCTCGACGCCGAGATTGCGGAGCGTCGCCTCGGTAGCGGTGACGACGTGTTCGTAGGGGAAGACTTCGTCGGCGGGTGTGCTCGCGCGACCCGGCCACTGCCGATTCTTCGGCGGCACCTTGGAGGCGACAATCATCGTCGCGCGCGGATGACGCCGGCGCAGCGCCCCGAGCAGGCGTTCGCTGTGTCCCTCTCCGTAGGCCCGTGCCGTATCGAAGAAGGTGCAGCCCAGTTCGACGGCGCGGTCGAGCGCGCGCGCAGACTCCGCATCGTCGGACCCGGACCAGCCGCCCATCCCCCACATGCCGCAGCCGATTTCGGAGAGCGGCGCCGGCAGCCGCGCGGCCTGGCGATAACGCACGTCGATTGTCAGTTGCCCGTGCCGATGTAGGGGAGCATGCGGCCGAAGAAGAGGACGGCGAACCACGAGAAGAGCGAGACGCCGCCAACGATCTTGAATGACATCGGCGTGTCTTCGTCCGGGCCGAGCAGCATGACGCGCGTGCCGAGCGTCGTCTCGAAGAACATGGCGTTGAGCCCGGCGACGGTGATGAAGAACACCTTCGCCCACCACGCTGCGCTCGGCACGTACATGTGCGGCGCCATGACGAAGAAGAGCGTGCCGGTGACGAAGTTCATGGCGAAGCCGGTGATGGCCCACGGCATGAACGCTTTGGCGGCCGCGACCGGCACGCGCCGCATGAAGCCGAGCAGGCGCAGGTCGAAATAGCCGGCGCCGCCGATGAGCAGGGCGAGCCCGATGAAGTGGATCGACTCGCAGGTCGGCCACAACCAGGTGAGGTCGCGCATCGTCGTCGAGATGCGCGTGCTTTCGAGCCAGGCTGAAAACGGATCCATCTGTGCCCTTTCCTAGAGCGGACCGTGGCCCCTCTACTTCAGATAGGCCATGAGGCGGCCGGCGACGATCGCGCCCGCCCAGACGAACAACGAGACTTTTGCCAGGGCGCGCCCGCGCAGCGCGGGCGTGTCGGCGTCGAAGACGACGTGCCGCAGCCGCGCGGTGACGATGACCCCGATGATGACGAGCAGCAGCTTCACCAGGAAGACGGGCTGCGCCGCCTTGTCGGCGGCCTCGGAGACGAAGAGCATCAGGCCGCTGACGAGATTGATGAAGAAGCCAAGCCAGAAGAGCGGAAACACGCGGCGCATCTCCGCGACGGGGATGCCGGGTCCGACGCCGAGCAGGCGCAGGTCGAGAATGGCGGCGGAGCCGACGACGATGCCGAGGCCGACGGTATGCATCGTCAGGATCATCGGATAGGCCCAGATCGAGTCGGAGCCGACGACCCAGGCGGAGAAGGCGCTGTTCTGCAGTCCCTCGAGGAAGGCGTGCATGGACGGGCGCATCATACACGAGACTGCAACCGGTTACATACCGGCCGTCACGGGCGCCGCGCTTGCGCGGCGGGGCGCGATAGGTTAGCATCTGCAACCGGTTACATTCCGCCGCGTCACCGGTTACACAAGGAGAGAAACTCTATGACGTTCGCCCGGCGTGCCGTCTTCGGTGCGATGTGCCTGCTGCTGGCCACCGCGGCACTTGCCCAGGTCACTACCGCCGACATTCTCGGACGCGTGACCGACTCGAGCGGCGCCGTGCTCCCCGGCGCCACCATTACGATCGTCAACACTGCGACCCGCGACACCCGCACGCTCGCCAGCAACGAGACGGGTGACTACGTCTTCAACCTCCTGCCGATCGGCACCTACACGGTGACCATCGAGCTGCAGGGCTTCTCCACGCAGATGTCGACCATCATGGTCTCCAGCGGCGACCGCGCGCGCGTCGATGCGAAGCTCTCGCTCGGCACCGTCAGCGAGAACGTGCAGGTGACCGCGGAAGCGGCGCCGCTGCAGACCGACACCTCGACCGTCGGTACCTTGTTCAATGAAAAGGCCGTACAGGACCTGCCGATCGCCGGCCGCAACATCATCCGCCTGGTGCAGATGATTCCCGGCGCGAACGAAGGCGCCGTCAGCTCGCTCGCCAACGGCACGCGCCCCGACGATCGCCGGCAGACCTCCTCCGTCTCGGTCAACGGCAACGGCGACAATCTCAACAACCAGCTGGTCGACGGGCTCGACAACAACGAGCGCGCGATCGGCACGGTCAGCATCAAGCCGTCGATCGACGCCATCGCCGAAGTCAAGGTGCAGACGAACCTGTATTCCGCCGACGTCGGCCGCACGCAGGGCGGCGTCATCAACATCCTCACGAAATCGGGCGGCAACCAGTTCCACGGCACGGCCTACGAGTTCGGGCGCAGCGACCGGTTCGATGCGCAGGACTTCTTCGCCAAGCAGCGGCCGGTGCTCAAGCAGAACCAATACGGCGCCAGCCTCGGCGGCCCGATCAAGACCGACAAGACGTTCTTCTTCGTCGATTACGAAGGATTCCGCAACCGCCAGGGCGTGGCGAACCTGCTCACGCTGCCGACCGCGCGCATGCGCGCGGGAGATTTCTCGGAGCTGTCGACGCCGATTTACGATCCGACCACGGGTCCGCGCGTCGCCTTCCCGGGCAACGTGATTCCCGGCAACCGGATCGACCCCATCGCGGCACGTCTCGTCGCGCTCTACCCGCTGCCGAATCTTCCCGGCCTCGCCAACAACTATGCGAGCACGACGATCCGGACGCAGAACATGGACACCACGGATTTCCGTGTCGACCATCGCTTCAACGGCAACAACTCGCTGTTTGCGCGCTACTCGTACAACCGGGTGAACACGTTCACGCCCGGCGCCTGCCCGATCGTCGACGGCGTCGATCCCAACTGCATCGTCGGCGGCATCGCGCTCGGCGGGGCGTTCCCGGGGCCGAATCACACGACCGCGTCGAATGTGGTCGGCAGCTACGTGCGCGTGTTCAACCCGTCGCTGATCGGCGAGTTCAAGGGGGCGTACAACCACCCGGACATCAATTCGCTGCCGGCCAACTACGGCAAGAACCTCGGCACGAAGTTCGGCATTCCGAACACCAATTTCGACGACCGCACCTCGGGCATGCCGCTGATCTCGACGACGGGCTACGCGCTCATCGGCGATGCGCAGGCGGTGCCGCTGTCGACGCGCGACAAGACGCAGCAGTACGCCGCCTCGATCACCAAGAACGCCGGCGCGCACAGCGTGAAGATGGGCGGCGGCGTCATCCTCCGCCAGTTCTCGGTCATTCAGAGCATTTCGCCGGTCGGCGTCTTCACCTTCGACACGCTGCTGACCAACAACGGCGCCGGCGCCGGCGGCAACACGATCGCCTCGGTGCTGCTCGGCTATCCCTCGACCGTCGTGCGCGCGCTCAATCCGTTCGAGCCGAAGTACCACACGAACGAGCCCTCGCTCTACGTCCAGGACGACTGGCGGACGACCTCGTGGCTGACGCTCAACCTCGGGCTGCGCTACGACGTCTTCACGCCGTTCACCGAGGAGGGCAATCACCTCGCCAACTTCGATCCCGCGACGCGGCAGATCCTGGTCGCCGGGCAGAACGGCGTCTCGAAGACGGCGGGGGTGAAGACCGACTACACCGACCTCGCGCCGCGCGTCGGCTTTGCCGCGACGATCAACCCCGTCACGGTCGTGCGCGGCGGCTACGGCTTGACGTACTTTCCGGGCAACGTCGCCTCGACCGCGTATTTGAAGAATCCGCCGTTCACCGCCAACTACGGACCCGTCACCAGCAACGGGTCGTCCGGGTTGATCCCGAATATCCGGCTGGCCGACGGCCTGCCGCCCGTGGTGAACAACGATTTGTCCAATCTCTCGGGGGCGCTGATTGCCACCGGCGTCGATTTCAAGGCCAATCGCGTGCAGCAGTACAACGCGGTCGTCGAGCGTCAGCTCGGCGAAAACGTGGTGTCGGCCGGCTACGTCGGGCAGCGCGGCAACCGCATGGCGGCGAACCCGCAGATCAACTTCGCACCGGCCGGCGCCGGCGCCATCCAGCCGCGCCGCGTGTTCGCGGGCACCTATCCGAACGTGTCGAACATCCAGCTGTGGACCAACGGCGGCAAGATCAAGTACGACGCGCTGCAGCTGATCTTCCAGCGCCGCTACAGCCACGGGCTGACGTTCAGCACCCACTACACGCTCGCGCACGCGCAGCAGTTCACGCCGACGGCGTGGAGCGGCTACGAGTACGAGTGGTCCGATGCGCCGCTCGACATCCGGCACCGCTGGGTGATGACGGTGAACTACGAGCTGCCGTGGGGCAAGTCGCTGACCGGCGTGGCCGGCGGCGTGCTCAGCGGATGGCAGATCAATTCGTCGGCCTTCTGGCAGGGCGGGTTCCCGTTCACCGTGACCAACGCCGCGCAGCGCATGAACACCGGCGGCGCCGATCGTCCCGACATGGTGTGCGATCCGAAGCTGCCGAAGGATCAGCGCACGCTGCAGAAGTGGTTCAACACGGCGTGCTTCGTGCCGCAGGCGCAGTTCACGCCGGGCAGCACGCCGGGCACCGTGCTGCACGGGCCGTCGAATCGCCTGCTCAACCTCTCGCTCTTCAAGGACTTCGCCGTCTACAACCAGACGAAGCTGCAGTTCCGGGCCGAGGTCTACAACGTGACGAACACGCCGAACTTCGCCAACCCGAACAGCGCGCTCGGCAACCCGGCGTTCGGATCGATCTCGGGTACCGGCAACAACATCCCGCGGCAGATGCAGTTCGCCGTCAAGTACCTCTTCTAGATGTTCAGTGACCGGCCGCAGGCGCCTCCTCCTGCGGCCGGTCGAGTAACGCCCGTGCCTCACGTTCAGGTGGAGTTCAACGCCGGGGCGGCGATGCGGGAAAATGCTGTAGCATCGCAACCGGTTACACGCGAACGGACCGGCGCGGCGAAGAAGAACGGACGAACATGAAACGCATTGGAATGGGCCTGGTCGGCCCCGGCTTCGTCGGCATGCATCACATCGACGCCGTGCGCCGCCTCGGCTTCGTCGACGTCGTCGCCATCGCCGATGTGGACGAATCGCTGGCCCGCGGCAAGGCGGCGGCGCTCGGCGTGGCGAAAGCCTATGGCTCGTTCGAGGCGCTCGCCGCCGATCCCGCCGTGGACGTCATCCACAACACGACACCCAATTACCTGCACGGGGCGGTCATCCGCGCGGCGATCGCGCGGCGCAAACACATCATCTCGGAAAAGCCGCTGGCGCCGTCGGCCACGGAAGCGCAGGCGCTGTGGAGCGCGGCCGCGGAAGCCGACATCGTCCATGCCGTCACCTTCAATTACCGCGGCAACCCGCTGGTACAGCAGGCGCGTGCGATGGTGTCCGCTGACGAAATCGGCGACGTCCATTTCGTGCACGGCGGCTACCTGCAGGATTGGCTGCTCAAGCCCACCGACTTTTCATGGCGGCTCGAACCCGACAAGGGCGGCATGAGCTCGGCCTTCGCGGATATCGGATCGCACTGGTGCGACCTGGCGCAGCACGTCACCGGCTCGGCCATCGTCGAGGTGCTCGCCGATCTCGCGACCGTCGTCCCCGTTCGCTACCGTCCGGCGACGAGTCCCGAGGCGTTTTCGAGCGACCTGTCGGAGGGGCGCGAGCCGTTCGCGGTGAAGAGCGAGGACCTGGCGACCATTCTCGTGCGCTTCGAAAACGGCTCGCGCGGCTGCGCCACCATCGGCCAGGTCTGCGCCGGTCACAAGAACGATCTGTGGATCGAACTGAATGCCGCCGAGGCCTCGCTGCGCTGGCGACAGGAACAGCAGAACGAGTTGTGGATCGGGCGCCGCGACGGCGCCAACGAGCTGCTGGCGAAGGATCCGTCGCTGATGAACGCCGCCGCGCGGCCGTACGCCCATCTGCCCGGCGGCCACCAGGAAGGGTGGCCCGACGCCTTCGCCAACATCATTCGCGACATCTACACCTACATCGGCAACGGCGGCCCCCGCGCCGGCCAACGCCCGCCCGCCTTTGCCACCTTCGAGGATGGCTACCGCGTCGCGTGCCTCGTCGATGCGGTGCTGGAGAGCCACCGCAGCGGCGGCGCGTGGACGAAGGTGCGCGCCGTGGAGCTGGTCGGAGGGATGCGGTGAAGCTCGGTCTGTTTACGCCGGTCTACGGCGGCCTCGACGTCCGGCAGATGCTCGACAAGGTGAAGGCGCTGGCGCACGTGCAGGCGCTCGAGATCGGCACCGGCGGCTGGCCGGGCAACGGCCACCTCGACATGCGCGCGCTGCTCGGCGATCAGCAGCGGCTCGCCAACTATCGCTCGATGATCGCCGACGCCGGCCTGACGATCAGTGCGCTCTCGTGTCACGGCAACCCGCTGCATCCCGACGCCGACCTCGCCCGGGAATATGACGACGTGTTCCGGAAGACCGTGTGTCTCGCGCACCGCATGGAGGTGCCCGTCGTCGTGACGTTCTCGGGTTGTCCCGGCGATTCGGACGAGGCGAAGCATCCCAACTGGGTGACCACGCCCTGGCCGCCCGAGTTCCTCGAGATCCTCGACTGGCAGTGGGAGAAGAAAGCGATCCCGTACTGGACCGAGGCGGCGAAGTTCGCGGCGAACCATGGCGTCAAGGTCGCGCTCGAAGCGCACCCCGGCTTCCTTGTCTACAACCCCGGGACGATGCTGAAGCTGCGGCAGGCCGCCGGTCCGAACGTCGGCATCAACTTCGATCCGAGCCATCTCTACTGGCAGGGCATAGACATTCCGAGCGCCATTCGCGCCCTCGGCGACGCCATCTTCCACGTGCACGCGAAAGACGTCGCCTTCGATCGGCAGAACGTCGCTGTCAACGGCGTGCTCGACACCAAGAGCTACCGCGAGATGCAGCAACGCTCGTGGTTGTTTCGCAGCGTCGGCTGGGGACACGACGAGCTCGAATGGAAGCGCATCGTCAGCGCGCTGCGGCTGGCCGGCTACGACTACGTCCTCAGCATCGAGCACGAGGACGCGCTCGCGTCGGTGGACGAGGGACTGAAGGCGGCCGTCGATCTGTTGAGCCGCGTCGTGTTGACCGAGCCTCCCGTCGACGCGTGGTGGACCTAACCCGGATCCGGAGGAGTTGATGGCTCGATCCACCGCCGTACCCGTGCCCGGAGCAGTCGCCAATCGCGATGTCGCCTACGACACGACGCGCCTGTTCCTGGTCAGCGCGCTGGCGCTGACGACGGCGGGTATCGCCGCCTCGCTGCGCGCGAACAGCGCCGCCGACATCCAGCGCATCTTCCTCGACCCGATCGACAAGGCACACTCGGCGGAGATGATCGGCGCCATCCTCGGCATCCCGTTTCTCGGCTTCGCGCTGACGATTGCCATCGGCAGCCCGCTGCTCGACATCATCGGCATGGCGCTGCTGCTGCCGCTGTCGGGCATACTGCTCGCCGCCGGCAACCTGATCATGGTGTTTGCCGGCAGCCTGGCCACCGGCCCGGGCGTCTATACCGTGCTCTGGTCGGGCGCGCTGGTGCTCGGCATCGGCTGGGGACTCGTCGAGACGGTGATCAACCCGCTGATGACGAGCCTCTATCCCCGCGACAAGGCGGCTCGCCTGAATGCCGTTCACGCGTGGTGGCCCGGCGGTCTGGTCATCGGAGGTCTGCTCGGCGTGGCGATGTCGGCGATGGGTCTCGGCTGGCAGGCGAAGCTGGCCTTGATTGCCGTGCCGGGTCTGCTCGTCGCGGTGCTGTGCATCGGCGTGAAGTTCCCGCCGACCGAGCGCGCGGCCGCCGGGGTTTCGATGGGACAGATGTTCCGCGAGCTCGCCAACCCGCTCTTCATCGTCCTCTTCCTGTCGATGTTCCTCACCGCCGCCTCCGAGCTGGCGCCGGGGCAGTGGGTGGACTTCGCGTTGAGCCGCACGGTGCACATGCCGGGCATCCTGCTGCTCGTCTACGTCAGCGCGCTGATGTTCGTCGCGCGGCATTTCGCCGGACCGCTCGTGCAGAAGCTGTCGTCGATCGGCCTGCTCTGGGTATCGTGCCTGATGGCCTCGCTCGGGCTGGTCGCGTTGAGCGTGGCCAACTCGCCCGTCACCGGCCTGCTCGCCGCGACGTTGTGGGGTGCGGGCGTCTGCTACATGTGGCCGACGATGCTGGCGACGGCGTCGGAGCGATTTCCACGCGGCGGCGCGCTGCTGATGGGGCTGATGGGCACCGCCGGCACGCTGTCGATTCAGTTCGTGCTGCCGATCATGGGCGCCATCTACGATCGTACGAAGATTGCCGCCGCCGGCGGCGAAGCGGCGTTCAACGCGCTCCCTGCCGGGAGCGAGCAGTTGAACGACGTTCTCAGCATCGCGGCGCAGACCTCGTTCAGGGCGGTGGCCGTGCTGCCGGCGGTGCTGCTGCTGGTGTTCGGCGCGATCTGGTTGAGAGACCGGGCGAAGGGCGGCTTCGTCGCGGAACAGTTGCAGAGAGAAGCATGATGAAACGAATTGCTGGCGGAGCAATCGCAGCGCTGGTGGCGCTGCTCTGCGCGAACGCATCTGTGGGGGCACAGCGAGGAGCGGCACCCGCAGCGGCGCGGGCGTTCGACGCGCACGACATCTCCGGGTTCTGGGCGCTGTCGTTCGACAGCCGCAAGGTGCCGCCGGCGAAGCTGCTGCCGCGCATCACCAGGGCGATGATCGACCTGCACGCGCGGCGGGATGTCCACGCCACGCGCTGGTGCAACTTCATCGGCGTGCCGGCGGTGATGGACAGCGGCACCCCGCTCGACATCCGGCAGGGGCCGACGACGATCCTCATCGCGCCGGAAAACAATCCGGCGCCTCGCTACCTCTACCTCGGGCGCAAGCACGTCGATCCCGAGATCTACGACCAGACGACCAACGGTGATTCGATCGCCAACTGGGAGGGCGACACGCTCGTCGTCGACACCATCGGCTTCCATGCGACGCGCGGTGTCACGACCATCCCCGGTGGCGGATTCAAGACGGACAAGTCGCATCTGGTCGAACGCTATCGGCTGGTGGAGAACGGCGAGGTCCTGTCGGTGACCTTCACGTGGACCGATCCGACCGTCTTCGCCGCGCCGCACACCTACGAATTCCGCTACAACCGGCTGCCGCCCACCTACGAGCCGGTCAGCACGCGGCCGTGCGATCCGTTCGACGAAGTGCGCGCGCAGTTTCTCGGCGATCCGGCGCCGTTCCAGGCCGAGAAGCGCTGAGGCAGCGAGGAGGACGTATGAGAGCGGTTGTTGCCGGATCAATCGCCGTCGTGCTCGCGGCCGCGTCCGCCGTCGTCATGTCGGCGCAAACGCAGCCGCAGTCGCTGTCCGGCGTCGAGCGGCTCGAAGGCGACTGGGTGCGCATCGATCCGGACGGATCGGGTGATTTCGGTTCGCTGACGTCGAAGTTCATCCCCGCGTCGTTGACGCCGCAAGGCGCGACGCTCGCCGAGTCGATGCGCCGCGTGCAGAACGCGCCGCGCGGGCCGGCCTACAGCGAAGACAAGGCGCACGCGAGCGGGCAGGCCTACGTCGTCGTGTCGCGGCCGTGCGGGACGGATTTGCCCAGCGGCGGCGGGCTGGCGCTCAATCCCGATTCGAGCGGGATGCACTTCGTCGTCGGCAAGGGCGAGATCATTTTTGCGCCCGAGCGCAGCGGCATCCGTCACATCTACATGGACGGCAGGAAGCACCCCGACCTGACGCGCTGGACGCCGACCGGAGGCGGACACTCGGTCGGCCGTGTGGAGAACGGCGAGCTCGTCGTGGACACGATGGGCATCACGCCGGGCGCGGTGACGGCTGGCGGCGCACGGACGCCGGAGACACACCTCATCGAGCGCTTCGTCCTCTCGCCGGACGGCAACCACCTGACGATCAACTATCGCTGGGAAGACCCGAAGATTTACCAGAAGCCGCACGAATACCGCTACGAATTCGAACGCCTGCCGGCCGGAAGCTATGCGTTCGAGAAGTGGTGCGATGCCAGCGATCCGGCCGAACAATATTCGGTTGTACCGCCGGAGCAGAAGTAATCAGCATGGTCACGAGGTCCGAAATGAAAGTCGCGGTCGCTGCCGCTGCACTCTCGGCGCTGATGTTCGGCGCCATCGCGCGCCCATCCGCGCAGACCAAACCCGAGTCGCTGCAGGGCATTCAGCGGCTCGAGGGCGACTGGGTGCGCATCGATCCGAACGGCTCCAATGATTTCGGCGGCCTGACGTCGAAGTTCACGCCCGCCGCGCTCACGCCGGAGGCGGCCGAGGCGATGGCGGCGGCGCGGCGGGCGCAGAACGCGCCGCGTGGTCCCGCCTACACGGACGAGAAGCCGCACGACGTCGGCCAGCCCTATATCGTCGTCGCCAGACCGTGCGCCGCGGGACCGTTCGGCGGCGGAGCGCTGGGCATCAATCCCGACTCCGGCGGCATCCACTTCGTCATCGGCAAGGACGAGGTGATCGTGGCGCCGGAACGCGGCGGCATCCGTCACATCTACATGGACGGGCGCAAACATCCGGATGTGAGCCGATGGACGCCGACGGGGAGCGGGCATTCGGTCGGACATGTCGAGAACGGCGAGCTGGTCGTCGATACGATGGGCATCGCGACCGGTCCGGTGACGGCTGGCGGATGGCGCACGCCGGAGACGCATCTCATCGAGCGCTTCGTCGTCTCGCCTGACGGCCAGCATCTGACGATCAACTATCGCTGGGACGATCCGAAGATCTACCAGAAGCCGCACGAGTATCAATACGAGCTCGATCGCCTGCCGGCCGGCAGCTACGCGTTCGAGGAATGGTGCGACGCGAGCGATCCGCTCGAGCAGCAGTCGATCGTCCCGCCTGCGCAGCAGTAGCGAATCGCGGTGACGACACGCAGCCGCCGGACGTTCATGAGCGAGATCGCCGCCCTTGCCGCGGCGGCCGCCTTGCCACGTGTTGACGTGCTGAGTGCCGCCGGCGAGAGCGCCGGTTGGGCTCGACACGCCGGTCTCGAGCTCTACACGGTGCGCGACCAGATGGCCGCCGACTTCGAGGGCGTCCTCGCGAAGGTCGCGGCGATTGGCTACAAGGAAGTCGAACCTGCCAGCGGCTACAACAACATGTCGCCGACGCAGTTTCGCGCGATGCTCGACCGGTTCGGCCTGTCGATGCCGAGCACCCATTCCGGCGCCAGCGGCAGCGGCGCCGCGCTCGAGAAGCAGCTCGAAGGCTTCCAGGTGATGGGCATCAAATACACGGAAATCGCATCCGGCCCGCCGGCTGCCGCGCGCGGCGGCGCGCCGCGCCCGCCGGGGCCGCTGCCTCCAGGCGCGTATTTCAATCCAGGAACCGGCGTCGTGCACAACGCGTTCACCGAGGCGGAAGCGTTCGGTCCGTACCAGCCGCCGGAGACGCTTGACGCCGTCAAACGGCGCGCCGCGCAGCTCAACGCCAACGGTCGCATCGCGCAGAAGTTCGGCATGAAGATTCTGGTGCACAACCACACCGGCGAGTTCGAGAAGCTCACTGACAGCCCGAAGACGACCTACGACGTGCTGCTGGCGGAGACCGATCCCGCGCTCGTGACGATGCAGCTTGATATCGGCTGGGCGTACATCGCCGGCGTCGATCCGCTGGCGCTGTTCAAGGCGCATCCCGGCCGCTTCGAGTTGTGGCACATCAAGGACATCTTTGGACTCAAGACGGTCAACCCCGCGCTCGGCCCGAACGCGCGCGTCAGCAGCATGTCCTTCACGCCGGTCGGAACCGGCCAGATCGATTTCAAGCGTGTGTTCGCGGCGGCGTCGGTCGCGGGCTTGAAGCACTTCGCCCTCGAGCACGACAACGCGGCCGCGTGGGGCGATTCGCTGGCGGCCGCCCGCGTGTCGTATCAGAACCTGGCGAAGCTGCTGTCCTAACGGCGCGGCGCCGCCGGTGCCGTACTCGAGCGAATCGTCACGATGTGCGGCAGCGTGACGGGCTCGGGCGGCGTCGTCGGGTCCCTCAGGATCTGCATCAGCAGGCGGACGGTGCCTTCGCCGATCTCGCGCATCGGCTGCGCCACCGTCGTCAGCGGCGGATTCATGCAGGCGGCGTAGCGGATGTCGTCGAAGCCGACGACCGACAGATCCGCGGGGATGCGGATGCCTTCCCGCTGCGCGGTCATGTAGACGCCCATCGCCATCTCGTCGTTGAAGCAGAAGATCGCGGTCGGCGGCTCGCGCCGCGCCAGCAGCCGCGCCCCGGCGACCGCGCCCGATTCGATCGAGAAGTCGCCGTTCATGACGACGAAGTCCTTTTCGGCGCCTTGTTTCTTCGCTTGGGCTGTCGCGCCTTCCAGTCGATCGCGGCTGAGCGGACTGACCAGCGGACCGGTGACGATGCCGATGCGGCGATGACCGAGGCTGTAGAGGTGCGCCATCGCCTCGCCGGCGGCCTTCGCATTGTCGATGTGCACGCTGGGAATGCCGAGGCGCGGACTGAATTCGCAGCCGTTGACGACGGGCGCCACCTTCGGCGCGACGCTCTTCATCAGCGACGCCGCCTCCTTCGGCAGGCGGTGGCCGAGGAAGATGAGGCCGTCGGCTTCCTTGCGCTTGAGCATCTCGGCGTAGCGTTCCTCGCGTTCCTCTTCGTGCTGCGTGTCGCCGACGAGCACGTTGTAGCCTTCGCGCTGTGCGGCGTCCTCGATGCCCTTGAGGATGAGCGAGAAGAACGGGTTGGCGATGTCGGGCACCGTGACAATCAGCTTGCCGGTGCGCAGCGTGCGCAGACTCTTCGAGATCGCGTTCGGCGTGAAGCCGAGACGTTCGACCGCCTGCAGGACTTTGCGGCGCGTGCCCGGCGCCACGACGTCGGGCCGGCTGAGCACACGGGATACGGTCGCGGTGGACACGCCCGCGCGCTTGGCGACTTCGTAAATGGTGGCCACGCCTGGCCAGCATGATATCAGCGCACGCCCGGGGCAATCGAGCGTGCGCGTCCCACGTGGCGGCCGACTACCTCGTTACCGGCCGAGTGTCTTGCGGATGCGCGCGAGGTGATGATAGCTGTGACGCACCGCGTGGTCCTCGAGGAAGAACTGGCAGGTGAGCGGCGCATCGGAGTAGAGCGACACCGGCGCCGCCTGGGCGAGCTGCGCGTCGCTCAACGCGCGGATCGCCGCCGCGGCCGCGGCGCTGTTGCGCGTGAGCAGGTCGAGCGCCGCCACTTTGCCGACCCCCGCGTTGCTCTTCGCGTGCTCAGCGTTGACGGCGGCGACGGCGGCCCACGTCACATCCGTGACGGGCTGCCCGGCCGCCAGCAGCTGCGCGAGCTGAATCTCGAGCGGATAGATGCTCGCGACATGATGAACGATGAGGCCGACGGTGCGCCTGTCGGTCTCACTGCACGGGGTTGACCATTCCGCGTCGGTGAGGGTGCTGGCAAACGACGCCAGCGCACGCGCACCCTGTTCGAGGCGCTCGGCGAGCGCCGTCGCGCGGTCGGTCATGACGGTATTCATGGCATTTCCTTTCTGCGCGAACGCTACTTCGTCGCGCCTTTCGCATTGCGCGGATCATCCGCGGGATTCACGTACTTGAATTCGACCGGGCCCTGTCCGTAGAGCACGATCGTCGTCTCCGTCGACGTGAAGGCGAAATGGTTCATGTTCGCCGGCATCAACGCGTAGCCGCCCGCCGCGAGCGTCCTGTTCGCCGCGGCCTGCTTCGTCAGCTTGTCGCCCATGCCGAACGTCAACGCGCCCGTCGTCACCACGACGTTCTCGTCCGTCGGGTGCGAATGGGCGGGGATGGCATAGTTCGCGGGGAACTTCAGCCGGACCGCGTAGGGCACGGCCTTGGTCGGGTCGCCCGAGAGCACGGCGATTTGCGCGCCCGCCGGCACCATCGGCGGAGCTGGTCCCCATGCCGCTTCCGCCGGTGTCTGGATAACGTGTGGATGGCTCTGCGCGAACAGCAACGAACCGCCGCCAGTGAGTATCGCCGCCGCCGTGATGACCGATGCGATCGTCTTCATATTTCCTCCTCGATTCCTTCCTTGAAATTTGGAGCTTGAAATTTGGAGCTTGGAACTTGGAGCTTGGAGCTTGGAGCTTGAACCCTGTGCAAGACGTCGCACGCACGGGTCATTTTGGCGGCCGCCGGAGAAATGGCCCGAACGGGCCACGATTAGCGACGAGAAGTGAGGCTACTCTGCGAGAAGTCCGCGGCGCGCGGCCTGCGCGACTGCGGCCGCACGCGAGGAGACGCTGAGCTTGTTGAGGATGTTGGCGAGATGACGATGCACGGTGTGGTCGCTGACGAACAGCTTTTCGGCAATTGCCTGGTTGGTGAGCCCATGGGCGACGAGGCGCAGCACTTCGAGCTCGCGGGAGGTCAGGCCGCTGTCGATGCGCGGCCGTGCGCACGCCGGGGCGTCGCCGCCGTCGCGCGGCAGCGACTCGATGAGCAGGCGGGCGCGCGAGATTTCGAGCTCCGCCTTCAGCTCCGTGAGCACCTCGATGGCGCGGCGCGCTTCGAGGGCCGCGGCATCGACGCGTCCGAGCGACGCCAGCGCGCGCGCAAGCTCGATGCGGGCGCGGGCGACCTCGTACGGCGCGTTGCTCTGCACGAAGCGATCGACGGCGTCTTCGAAATGCCGGCGCGCGCCGTCCGCGTCGTTCGACGCCATCGCCACCCAGCCCGACGCCAGGCTCGTCGACGCTTTGAGCGGCACCGTCATGACCATGGCGGCGATGCCGGTCAGCTCCGCCAGGGCGGTGCGCGCGCCATCGAGGTTGCCGGCCGCGGCGTGCGCGCGCACGAGCAGCTCCAGCCCGGCGGCGCGATCGGTTCGATTCTGTCCGGGAACACGGCGCAGGTAGCGATCGATGTGCTCGGCCGCGGCGCGCATGTCGCCGCGGTCGAAGGCCAGCTCCGCGCGCCCGAGAAAGGCCAGGCCATGCGCGCCGGCCTGCTCGAACATCGACGCCGCCTCCGTCAGCCGTCCCTGCCTGCGGCGCAGCTCGGCGAGACGGACGATGGCATCCGGCGTCATCGCCGGGCGGCTCGCCGCCAGCTCGTCGCCGGCCGTGATCAATTCCTGTTCCGCTTCGAGCCATGTGCCGCGCCACATGCAGATCGACGCGTATTGCGTGCGGCAGACGGCGAAGAGCGGCCGCAGTCCCCACTTTTCACAGAACACTTTCAGGCGCGCACACCACTGCACGGCGCGGTCGTAGTCGCGAACGCGCTCGCATGCCGCCAGCATGTAGCAGCAGCAGAGCCCGATGGCGACGAGATCCTTCAGCTCGCCGGCGACGATGGCGGTGTTCACCTCGTCGAGACGGCGCATCCCTTCGGCGATGGCGCCGGAGGCGACGAGGGCCAGGCCCTGCACGGACAGACCGAGCATCTCGAGATCGAGGTTGTGCGACGCGCGGGCGATGCGCACGCCTTCGGCGGCGAGCGTATGCGCGCGATCGGGATCGCCCTCTTCCATCAGGCAGAGCGACCCTTCGCGCACCTCGAGCCATGCCTGTTCGGGACATTCGGGCAGGCCGGCGAGCAGGCTGCGCGCGCGCTGCAGCCAGCCGTTGGACACCGCGTGCTCGCCGCGGAACGCCCACGCGTCCCACGCCAGCCAGATGGCGACCCGCGCCGCGGATCGCCGATCGCCGCGCTCGCTGTAGATGCGATACGCGCGCTCGCGGCCGTCGAACACCGCGTCGGCGTCGTCGAGCCACCACGCGGCGAGGGCGAGGCCTTCGAGCGCCTCGGCGCTCTCCCGCTCGCGCAGCGCGGTGTCAAACGCACGACGTGCGTCCGCCCAGGCGCCGCGCGACAGCAATTCGTCGCCGGCCGCGCAGTCCGGTGGCCGCGAAGTCCACATAATGTGATCGGCGGGCCGCCTCCAGCGCGCCCTTCCGTCTCGCGGATTATATGACGCGCATACGACCCCTCCGCTTGATGGCGGTGCTCGGTCACCCGGACGACGAATCGCTCGGCATCGGCGGCACGCTGGCCAAGTACGCCGCTGAAGGCGTCGAAACGTTTCTGGTGACGGCGACGCGCGGTGACGGCGGCCGCTACGGCAACGCGCGCCCAGGCGATGCGCAGCATCCGGGCCGGCCCGCGCTCGCACAGATTCGCGAGAAGGAGTTGCGCTCCGCCGCCGAGGTGCTCGGAGTGCGCGACGTTGCGCTGCTCGACTTTCGCGATGGCGAGCTCGACCGGGCAACGCCGCGCGACGCGATTGGCGCGATCGCGCAGCATCTCCGGCGCGTGCAACCGGACGTCGTCATCACCTTCGGCCCGGATGGCGCCTACGGGCATCCCGATCACGTCGCGGTGAGCCAGTTCACGACCGCCGCGCTCGTCTCGGCAGCGGAGCCGGCCATTTCGAAGCTCTATTACATCGCGTGGCCCGCGTCGACGTGGGCCGCGTATCAGAGCGCGTTCAAGAAGCTGACGTCGATGGTCGACGGGGTCGAGCGTCAGGTCGTGCCGTGGCCGGACTGGGAAATCACGACGGTCATCGACACGCATGCGTTCTGCCAGACCGTATGGCGGGCAATCGCCTGCCACCAGTCGCAGATGAGTGTCTACGCGCAGTTGCAGCACCTCTCCCGCGAACATGCCGAGGCATTGTGGGGTGTGCAGTCGTTCTATCGCGTCTTCAGCACCGTGAACGGCGGCCGCACGCGTGAGAGCGATCTCTTCGAGGGGATTTCGAGATGACGACAGACACAACCACCATGCGGCAGGCGGCGCTGGCAATGGATGCGGCGACTTTCCGCACGCTCGGCCATCGGCTCGTCGAGCAGCTCGCGGATTGCCTGGCGGCGGTTTCGCGTGGACCCGTCACGCACGCGGAAGCGCCATCGACGGTTCGCTCGGCGCTCGACCTGGCCGGCCCGCTGCCTGAATCGGGCACCGCGCCGGGCCCGTTGCTGGAGCAGACGACGAAGCTGCTCTTCGATCACTCGCTGTTCAACGGCCATCCCCGTTTTTTCGGGTACATCACCTCGTCGCCTGCGCCGATCGGCATGCTCGGCGACTTTCTCGCCTCCGCGCTCAACCCGAATGTCGGCTCGTTCGTGCTGTCGCCGGCGGCGACGGAAATCGAGGCGCAGACGGTCCGGTGGATCGCCGAGTTGATTGGCTATCCAACGGATTGCGGCGGACTGCTCGTCAGCGGCGGCAACATGGCGAACGTCGTCTGCTTCCTGGCCGCGCAGCGCGCGAAACGCGGCCGCATCTACGCCTCGGCGGAAACGCACACGTGGATTCAGAAGGCGGCGGACCTGAGCGGCATGGGCAGCGCGTCGATCCGCTGGATTCCAACCGACTCACAGCTCCGCATGGATGTCGCGGCGCTGCGCCGTCAACTCGACGCGGACAGGGCAGCCGGCGAGGTCGCCAGTCTCGTCGTGGGAACGGCAGGATCCGTGAGCACGGGTGCGGTCGATCCGCTGCGCCAGATCGCCGCCGTGTGCCGAGACTACGGCGCCTGGTTCCACGTGGACGGTGCCTACGGCGGATTCGCTGCCGCCGTACCCGAAGCGCCCGACGATCTGCGCGCGTTGAGCGAGGCCGATTCGGTCGCGGTCGATCCGCACAAGTGGTTGTACGCGCCGCTCGAGGCGGGCTGCGCCCTGGTGCGCGACGCTGAAGCCCTGCGCGCCGCGTTCTCCTACCATCCGCCCTACTATCATTTCGACGAGCGGGCGACCAACTACGTCGATTACGGTCCGCAGAATTCGCGCGGATTCCGCGCGCTGAAGGTGTGGCTGGCGCTTCGCCAGGTCGGCGCCGCCGGCTACCGCCAGATGATCTCCGACGACATCCGGCTGTCGCGTGCCCTGGCCGACGCGGTGCGCCGCCATCCGGACCTGGAGCTGATGACGCAGGATCTGAGCATCACCACGTTCCGTTATGTTCCGCGCGATGTTCGCGGCGGCCGCACGGGTGAAGACCTCGAACGCTATCTCGACGCGCTCAATCGCGAGCTGCTCGATCGGCTGCAGCGTGGCGGGGAAGTCTTCGTCTCGAACGCGGTGATCGGCGGCCGCTACGCGCTGCGCGCCTGCATCGTGAATTTCCACACGCAGCGCGCGGACGTCGAGGCGCTACCGGGGATTGTCGTGCGCGCCGGTCGAGATATAGGAGCGATCGAGGTCGCGGATTGACGGACAGCCGAGCAGGCGCAACGTCCTGACGATGTCGGTCTGCAGAATGTCGATGGCGCGCGCGACGCCGGGCCCGCCGGCAGCGCCGAGCGCCCAGGCATAGGCCCGGCCGACGAGCACCGCCTTCGCGCCGAGGCACATCGCCTTGACGACGTCGCCGCCGCGGCGGATGCCGCCGTCCATCAGCACTTCGATGCGGCCGTTGACGGCGTCGAGCACTTCCGGCAACGCGCGAAGGCTCGCGCAGACGCCATCGAGCTGTCGTCCGCCGTGGTTGGAGACGACCACGGCCTGCGCGCCCGCATCCATCGCCCGCCGCGCGTCGTCTCCGGTGTGCACGCCCTTGACGACGAGGGGACCCTGCCACGCGTCGCGCATCCAGCGCAGGTCGTCCCACGTGACGATCGTGCTTTCGAGCAGGACGCCGACGTCGCCGCACGGCATCGCGCCCTTGCCCGGCAGTTCGACGTTCGGGAACACCCGGGGACGGCCGTCGGCAACGTAATCGAGCACCCAGCGCGGTCGTCTCACGAACTGCCAGGCGTAGGGAAGACTGCCCCAGACGTTCCCCTGCAGAATCGGCCGCACGCCGTACCGGAAATCGCGCTCGCGCATGCCCGACACGGGCGTGTCGATGGTCACGACGAGCGCCTTGTATCCCGCCGCTTTCGCGCGCGCCATCGTCGCCTCGGCGACGTCGCGGCCACCGGGAACGTAGAGTTGGAACCAGAGCGTGCCGTGCGCGCCGCCGCGTACTTCCTCGAGCCGTGTGCCCGAAAACGTCGAGAGGATGTAACCGGTACCGGCGTCGTTGGCCGCGCGCGCCGCGTGCAGTTCGCCTTTCGGGTAGAACATGCGGCAGAAGCCGACCGGTGCGAGCAGGAACGGAAGCTCGAACGTTTCGCCAAGCACCGTCGTGCGCAGATCGCAGGACGGGACAGCCACGCATTGCCTGGGCCGGAAGCTGATGTCAGCGAACGCCGCGACGTTCTCGCGCAGCGTGACTTCGTCTTCGGCGCCGCCGTCGATGTAGGCGAAGACGACGTCGGGCAGCCGCTTCTTCGCGAGCCGGCGGAAATCGTGGATGTTGATGACGCGCGGGAAGGCGACCGACCGCGCGAGCGTGCGCTCCGATTTCATCGGCTAGTCGGCGTAGACCACGGTGCGCGTGCTCGTATGCGCGCGGACGACGTCGGAGGTCAGCTGCTTGCTCAAATAGACCTTCGACTCGCGGTTGTCGATCGGGTTGACCTCGTACTTGATGACGTTGAATTCGAGCTGATCGAGCGTGCCGCGCATGTCGTAGAAGCGGTTCTTCGTCTTGACGACCACTTCGTGATAGCCGGCGGCATGGGCCCACGCTTCCGATTCCTCGGTGAGTGCGCGGAAGTGGCCCTGACCGCGCCAGTCGCGGCGCGTGCCGCCAATCCAGCTGTAGAGCACCTTGCGTCCCTCGAAGCGCACGGAGTGGCTCAGGCGGGCGACGAGGTCGGCAAGCTTCGGCTCGTCTTCCTGGTCGCGCAGCTCGTGCACGATCTTGTACGACACCGGCACGACCATGCCTGGATCGTCGGGCAGCGGCGCTTCCGCCATCAGGATGAGGAACTCGCGTTCGCGCAGCCGCGCGATGATTTCCCGCGCGGTCTTCTTGCGCGGGAATTCGCCGAAGAACTCCTCGATGTACTGGATTTCGAGCGCGCCCGTATCGAGCGGGTACTGTTTGATCAGGTACTCCAAGCCGTCTCCAGATCAATCCCAAATCCCAAGCTCCAAGTCCCAACCTTGGGGTTTGGGTTGTGGGATCCGGGTCTTGGGATTTGACTACAAAGTCAATCTTATAATGGCGCCCCGGATCGCATCCTGACGCCGACCGCCGATGAGATCACCCGCCGCATCCGCCTCTGGTGGGACCAACATCCGATGGACTACCTGGGGCACCAGGGACGTCCGGACCTGTCGAGCGACGAGCGCGCGCGGGCGTTCTTCGCCCGTATCGACGCGGAATTGCACCGTGCTGCATGGTTTGCGCAGCCGCCGGATGCGCCGCTCTTCTCGGGCCTGATCGATTACGAGGCGTGGCGCGGGCGGCGCGTGCTCGAAGTCGGGTGCGGCCTCGGCGCGATTGCCGCGACGGTCGCGCGGCACGGCGCGAGGCTCACCGCGCTCGATCTCACGTGGACCGGCGCGACGGCGGTGACGCGGCGCTTCGCGCTCGATCGATCGCCGGCCTGCGCCGTCCAGGGCGATGCGATGCACCTGCCGTTTGCGGACGCCTCGTTCGATGTCGTCTGGTCGTGGGGCGTGCTGCTGCACGCGCCCGATCTCGCCGCCGCGATCGCCGACGTGCGCCGCGTGCTGCGGCCGGGCGGCGAGTTCCGGCTGATGGTCTACAACCGGCACTCGGTCTACAACTGGCTCGGCATCATCGCGCGCTACGGCGTGCTGCGGATGGAGCTGCTGCGCAGGTCGGTGCCCGACCTCTGGAGCCGCTACTCGGACGGCCGCGACATCGGCGGCTGTCCGTTCGTGCGCTATTACAGCGCGCGTGAGCTGCGGCAGCGGCTGCGCGGCTTCGAAGTGCTCGAAATGCGCGCCTTCGAACAAAAAACCGTGCTGACGTGGCTGCTGCCCGCGGCGGCGCGGCGCGCCGTCGAAGCGCGCATCCCCGACGCGCTCATGCACGCGTTGTTTCAAAAGCTGGGGATGCTGCTCTACTGTCGGGCTCGTAGGCGAGATTAGACGCGAGCCAGCGCTCGACCTCCCCGGTGGGTACGTTCTTGCGGCGCGCGTAATCCTCGACCTGGTCGCGGCCAATGCGGCCGACATTGAAGTACTTCGCCTGCGGATGCGCGAAGTAGAGCCCGCTGACCGAGGCCGCGGGCGTCATCGCGCACGATTCGGTGAGCGCCATGCCTGTTCGCTCGGCGCCGAGCAGGGCGAACAGCTTCGTCTTCTCGCTGTGATCGGGGCACGCGGGGTAGCCGAAGGCCGGACGGATGCCACGGTACTTCTCGTGGATCAGATCGTCGCGGGACAAACGCTCGTTCGTCCCGTAACCCCACTCTTTCCGTGCCCGCGCGTGCAGATATTCGGCAAACGCTTCGGCAAGCCGATCGGCAAGCGCCTTCACCATGATGGCGTGATAGTCGTCATGGTCGGCTTCGTACCGCGCCACCAGCGCGTCGGCGCCGATGCCCGCGGTCACCGCGAATGCGCCGAGGTAATCCGTGATGCCGCTCTCGACCGGCGCGATGAAGTCGGCGAGCGATCGATTGGGCTTCTCATCGCCGATCTCTTCTTGCTGACGAAGCATATTGAAGATCGTCTCTGCCCCCTGGCCCCCGGTCCCTGCCCCCTGCACGACGATGTCCTCGCCCACCGTGTTGGCTGTCCAGAATCCGTAGACACCACGCAGGGTCAGGAGTTTCCGCTCGACGATTTGCTTCAGCAGCGCCTGCGCATGGTCGTAGAGCTCGCGCGCCGCGGGGCCGTACTGCGGATGCTCCAGGATCGCCGGGAAGCGTCCCTTCAGCTCCCAGGCGGAGAAGAAGAAGGTCCAGTCGATGTAGGGGACGACATCTTCGAGCCGCACGTCGTCCAGCAGGCGTGCGCCGGTGAACGACGGCGTGGCGACGACCTCGGGACGCCAGTCGAGCCGCAGCCGATTCGCCTTCGCCGCCTGCCACGAGAGCAGCGGCCGCCGCCGCACGGCACCGTGCTGCTGGCGGAGCCGGTCCTGCTCCGCCCGATTGGCCGCGACGAACGTCGGCCGTTGCGTGGCATTGAGCAGGCTCGAGACGACGTCGACCGCGCGTGACGCATCGAGGACGTGGACGACCGGCTGACTGTATTCGGGCGCGATCTTCACGGCGGTATGCGGACGGCTCGTCGTCGCGCCGCCGATGAGCAGCGGCAGGGCCATGCCGCGCCGCTCCATCTCGCGCGCGACGAACGCCATCTCGTCGAGCGACGGCGTTATCAGGCCGCTGAGGCCAATCATGTCGGCCTTCTCGTCGACGGCGGCCTGCAGAATCTTCGCGGCCGGCACCATCACGCCGAGATCGACCACTTCGTAGTTGTTGCACCCGAGGACGACCGCGACGATGTTCTTGCCGATGTCGTGGACGTCGCCCTTGACCGTCGCCATGACGACCTTGCCCTGCGCGCGGTGCGTGTCGCCGCTGCGCCGCTTCTCTTCCTCCATGTAGGGCAGGAGGTAGGCGACCGCTTTCTTCATCGCGCGGGCGCTCTTCACGACCTGCGGCAGGAACATCTTTCCGGCGCCGAACAGGTCGCCGACAATCTTCATCCCGTCCATCAGCGGCCCTTCGATGACGTCGAGCGGCCGCGGCAGCCGCTGACGCGCCTCTTCGACATCGGCCTCGATGAAGTCGACGACGCCGTGGACCAGCGCGTGCGAGAGACGCTGTTCGACAGGCGCCTGCCGCCAGCCGAGGTCGAGCGCCTTTTTCGCGCCGCTGCCCTTGACCGTGTCGGCAAACTGGACGAGCCGCTCGGTGGCGTCGGGGCGTCGGTTGAAGATCACGTCCTCGACGTGCTGGAGCAGGTCCTTCGGAATGTCCTCGTAGACGACGAGCTGGCCGGCGTTGACGATGCCCATGTCGAGGCCGGCCTTGATGGCGTGGAAGAGGAAGGCGGAATGCATCGCCTCGCGTACCACGTCGTTGCCGCGGAACGAGAACGACAGGTTGCTGACGCCGCCGCTCACCTTCACGCCCGGACACGTCGCCTTGATGATGCGCGTGGCCTCGATGAAGTTGATCGCGTACTCGTTGTGTTCTTCGAGACCGGTGGCAATCGCCAGGATGTTCGGGTCGAAGATGATGTCCAGCGGATCGAATCCGGCCTTCCCGGTCAGCAGCGCGTAGGCGCGCTGGCAAATCGATGCCTTGCGCGCGATCGTGTCCGCCTGTCCCTGTTCGTCGAAGGCCATGACGACCACCGCCGCGCCGTAGCGGTGAATGGTGCGCGCCTTGCGGAGAAAGTCGTCCTCGCCTTCCTTCAGGCTGATCGAGTTGACGACCCCCTTGCCCTGGATGCACTGCAGACCGGCTTCGAGGACGCTCCATTTCGAGCTGTCCACCATGATCGGCAGGCGCGCAATCTCCGGCTCCGTCGCGATGAGGTTGAGGAACGTGGTCATCGCGGCCTCGGAGTCGAGCATCCCTTCGTCCATGTTGACGTCGAGGATGTTGGCGCCGCCGCGCACCTGGTCGAGGGCGACGAGCGCCGCCTCGCCGAAATCGCCGCTCGTCACCAGCCGCGCGAAGCGCTTCGAGCCGGTGACGTTGGTCCGCTCGCCGATCATGATGAAGTTGGACTCGGGGCGGATGGTGAGCGTCTCGAGGCCGGACAACTGCGTAAACGGGATGCGGGATGCGGGATCCGGGACCGGGCGCGGCGGCAGCGTGGCGACGGCGCGGCCGACCGCAGCGATGTGATCGGGAGTGGTCCCGCAACAGCCGCCGACGATGTTCAGGAAGCCGGCCTCGGCGAACTCGGCGAGGAGCGTGGCCGTCTCGTCCGGCAATTCGTCGTACTGGCCGAAGGCGTTCGGCAACCCGGCGTTCGGATAACAGGTGACGTAGGTTTCGGCGATGCGCGACAGCTCGGCGAGGTATGGCCGCATCTCGCGCGCCCCCAGCGCGCAGTTCAGGCCGACGCTGAAGGGGTTGGCGTGGCGAATCGACGTGTAGAAGGCGTCGAGCGTCTGGCCGGAGAGCGTGCGTCCGCTGCGATCGGTGATCGTCACCGAGATCATCAGCGGCAGTTCGACGCCCTGCGCGTCGAAAACGTCCAGGATGGCGGCGATCGCGGCCTTGGCCGTCAACGTGTCGAAGATGGTTTCGAGGAGCAGGAGGTCGGCCCCGCCATCGATGAGGCCGCGGACGTGATCGCGATACGCCGTGACGACCTGGTCGAAGGTGACGGCGCGAAACGCCGGATTGCCGACATCCGGTGAAATCGAAAGCGTGCGATTGGTCGGACCGATGGCGCCGGCCACGAACCGTGGCCGCTGCGGCGTCTTGTGGTTCCACTCATCGGCAGCCAGGCGTGCCAGCCGCGCGCCTGCCGCGCTCAGCTCGTAGGCAATCGAGGCCAGCCCGTAATCGGACTGCGCGATGGCCGTCGAGGAAAACGTGTTGGTCTCGATGATGTCCGCGCCGGCGGCGAGGTAGGCGCGATGAATCGCCGCGATCACGTCGGGACGCGTCAGGGTCAGCAGATCGTTGTTGCCCCTGAGATCGTGCTGATGCGCGCGAAACCTCTCCCCGCGGAAGTCTTCTTCCGTCAACGTCTCGCGCTGAATCATCGTCCCCATCGCGCCGTCGAGGAGGAGGATGCGCGTGGCGAGCAGGTGGCGGAGGCGGGCATCCGTGGTCATGCGTGCTTCCGTTCCTTTTTCACGCCGCTGGCCACCAGAACGGCAAACGGGTCCCTGGCCTTGCTGGCGCCGATGTTCACGGCGACGTCGTCGAGCCCGGCGTCGCGCAGCAGCGTCGCGAGGGCGTCGCTCGAAAACCCCAGGTGACGATCGCCGAACCGCTTGCGCACCCACGCCTCGTCGTGCTCGCGCAGGTCCAGGACGAGCACGCGGCCGCCCGGGCGGACGACGCGCACCGCTTCGGCCATCGCCGCCGCCGCATCCTCCGCGTGATGGAGCGCCTGCGAGAGCAGCGCCACGTCGACGGACGCGTCGCGAAGCGGCAGCCGCGTCATGTCACCTTTCTTCCAGGTGACGTTCTTCACACGGCGGCGCGCGGCGAGCGCCCGCGCGCGCGCCAGCACCTCGCTCGAGCGATCGATGGCCACGACCGAGCGCGCCCAACGCGCGGTTTCGAGCGTGAGATAGCCTTCGCCGCAGCCGATATCGGCGACGTCGAGCGGCGGCAGGAGATGGCCGAGCGCCCGCGACCACGCCGCCCAGCTGCGTCCCGGCACCAGCTGCCGCGCATCGCCGTGCGTGTCGAAGTTCTCCTTGCGCAGCCGCAGGACTTCCTGCATGCGCGCCTCGTCGGCGCGGACGGCGCGATCGGCGGCGGCGGATTCGAAGTGGGTATCGAGCAGCGTCCAGAGCGCGCCCTGGCCGTTGGCGCGCGCGTCCTCGGCGACGCGGTAATAGACGAAGCCCGCCTCGCGCTCCTCGGCGACGAGCGCCGCGTCCTTGAGCAGACCGAGGTGGCGCGACACGTTCGATTGCGCGACGCCGAGAATGCCGGTCAGCTCGGTGACGTTGAAGCGCTCCTTCGCCAGCACGCGGAGCAGGCGCAGCCGCGTCGAATCGGAGAGGAGCCGGAACAGAGCCGACGTCTGCTGCACTGTATCTATAAATCTACATATATCGATACATGTTGGTCAATGCCGCGGCGGAGCGCCTCACCCGGCGCCGGCGGGCGGCGGGATGCGCCCCACGGGAGGCGCAGGCGGGGTGCGGGCGCGGCGAACGGCCGGCGGTGCGGCGCCGGCGCGTCGAGGGACGGGGCGGAAGCTCGGCGCGGAAGCGTGCAAATCCCGCGTTTCTGACGATCGCGTAGCAGATTCGTGGGCCTGAGACATATTTGTCCTGCCAGCGCCATTGCGTGCGCATCGATCGGTCGTACATAATCGCGACGTCATCGAACACTGGAGTGCCCGCCGAGGCGTGCGCATCGGTCGTCTCCACTGCTTCAACCGAACGGGATTGAAAGGACCATTATTGCTATGGGATCTGCAGCGCTTTCCGACGCCATCAAAGCCATTCGCGACTGGTCGATCACCGAGGGACGGACGCCGGTTACGCCGGGCAAGGCCGCCGATCTGTTCGGCAGCCTCGTGTTCAATGACAAGGTGCAGCAGGAGCGGCTGCCCAAGCCGGCGTATCGCGCGCTGCGCGCGACGATCACCCGCGGCGAGACGCTCGACGTCGCCACCGCCGACGCCGTCGCCGCGGCGCTGCGCGACTGGGCCGTGGAACACGGCGCCTCGCACTACACGCACTGGTTCCAGCCGCTCACCGGCATCACGGCGGAGAAGCACGACTCGTTTCTGATGCCGACCAACGAGGGGACGGCCATCGCCGAATTCCGCGGCAAGGAATTGATCAAGGGCGAGCCCGACGCGTCGAGCTTCCCGTCGGGCGGCATGCGCTCCACCTTCGAAGCGCGCGGCTACACGGCGTGGGATCCGACCAGCCCGCCGTTCCTGATGATGACGGCGAACAACGCCACGCTCGTCATTCCGACGGCGTTTGTCAGCTGGACCGGCGAGGCGCTCGACAAGAAGACGCCGCTGCTGCGTTCGATGGATGCGGTGTCCGCGCAGGCGGTCCGCGTGCTGAAGCTGTTTGGATCGACCGCCGAGCGCGTGTTCTCGACCTGCGGTCCGGAGCAGGAATATTTCCTCATCGACCGCAACTTCTACTTCAACCGCCCCGATCTCATTAACGCCGGCCGGACGCTGTTCGGTGCGGCGCCGCCGAAGGGGCAGGAGATGGAAGACCAGTACTTCGGCGCCATTCCCGAGCGCGTGCTGGCGTGCATGACCGATGTCGAGACCGAGCTCTACAAGATCGGCGTGCCGGTGAAGACGCGCCACAACGAAGTGGCGCCCAGCCAGTACGAAATCGCCCCGGTCTTCGAGAACGCGAACGTCGCCGCCGATCATCAGCTGATGATCATGGAGATGATGAAGAAGATCGCGCCGAAGTACGGCCTCGCCGCGCTGCTGCACGAGAAGCCGTTCGCCGGCGTCAACGGTTCGGGCAAGCACAACAACTGGTCGCTGTCCGACGAATTCGGCAACAACCTCCTCAGCCCCGGTGACACGCCGCACGACAACGTGCAGTTCCTCGTCTTCTGCGCCGCCGTCATCCGCGCCGTGGACAAGTGGCAGGGGCTGCTGCGCGCCAGCGTCGCCCACGCCGGCAACGATCATCGTCTCGGGGCGAACGAAGCGCCGCCGGCGATCATCTCCATCTTCCTCGGCGACATGCTCACCGACATCTTCGACCAGATCGAGAAGAGCGGCGGCGCGAAGTCGACCAAGCAGGGCGGCATGCAGGACCTCGGCGTGAGCGTGCTGCCCAAGCTGCCGCGCGACGCGGGCGACCGCAACCGCACGAGCCCGTTTGCCTTCACCGGCAACAAGTTCGAGTTCCGCGCCGTCGGCTCGACGCAGAACATCGCCTGGCCGAACACCATCCTCAACGTGGCCATGGCCGACTCGCTGGAAGGCGTGGCCAACGAGCTCGAAGCCGCCAAGGCGAAGGGCGAGGATTTGACCAAGGCGGTCGGCAAGCTGCTCGTCAAGGTGATCAAGGAGCACAAGCGGATCATCTTCAACGGCAACAACTACGCGCCCGAGTGGGAGAAGGAAGCGGCCAAGCGCAAGCTGCTCAACCACAAGAACACCGTCGACGCGCTCGCCGAGCTGGTGAAGCCAGACGCCGTGAAGCTGCTCGATCGCTTCAAGATCCTCACCGAGCGCGAGGCGCACGCGCGCTACGAAGTGTTCCTCGAGAATTACAACAAGACGATCAACATCGAGGGACAGCTCGCCGTGCTCATCGCCAACCGCTACATCCTGCCGGCGGCGCTCCAGTATCAGACGTGCATCGGACAGAGCGTGACGGCCGTCAAGCAGGCGGGTGGATCGTCGGCGCAGGGCAAGAAGCTGCTCGCGCGCTACACGAAGCTCGTCGATCAGTTCAAGGCGCAGACCGACGTCCTCGCCGCGGCGCTCGAGCACTCGAGCAACGGCTCGGCCGAAAAGCACGCCCGCTACATGCGCGACAAGGTCGTTCCGGCGATGGCCAAGCTGCGCGAGTTGGGCGACGACATCGAAGTGCTGACGCCGCACGAGACCTGGCCGCTGCCAACCTATCGCGAGATGCTGTTTGTAAAGTAGGGAAATAGACGACTACGGGACCCGGGGACGCGTCATACGTCCCCGGTCCCCTGGTCCGCTTCGTGCGCAGTCCCCTCGGTCCCGCGTCCCCGCTCCGATTCCTCCGCAAGCCGCGACAGCCGTTGCAGCGCCTGCACTTTCTCGCTGCGATCGACCTTCGCACGCGTCATCGCCCGATGCAGCGTGTCGATCGTCCGGTCGTAGGTCGCGCGGTCGACCGGGAAGGGTGTGCCGTCCTTGCCGCCATGCGCGAAGGCGAAGCGCGCCGGATCGCGCATGCTCGCCGGCGTGCCGTAGATCACCTCCGATACCAGCGCCAGCGCCCGCAACGTCTTCGCGCCGACGCCTTCGAGTCCAAGCAGGGTCTCGAAGTTCTCCGGCGCGCGGTCATACGTCGTCAGCAGCACCGAGTGGAGGCGTCGCGGATCGATGTCCTGCAGATCCAGCGCGTGGCGGCGCGGCATGTCGAGGGTCGGGACGTCCTCGAAGGGGAGCGGAGGGGCCTCGCCCGCGGCCACGGCCCGGATCACGCGCATCACGCGTTCGGGTGAATCCGTGGCCAACTGCACCGACGTGGATCGCAACAGTTCATGCTCGGCCGCGACCAAGTTCAGCGTCGGCGCCGTCTCTTCGGTAACGATGGCCTGGTGCGGCTCGTTGACGAAGCTCGTCACAGACTCTGACAGCCAGTGGTAACGGCGCGCCGTGCGCGTCCGATCGCTCATCCCCTGCTGAACGACGCACCAATGGCCAACATCGGAAAAAAAGAAGGCATGGTGGTAAAGCTGGTACCCATCCTGCACAGCAGCGCTGTCGACCTTGGCCGCTATCCGGCTCGCGTAAAGAAGTGGGCGCGAATCGATAGCCAGCCGATCGCAGCGTTCCCGGATTTCGGCAGGGGTCTTACGTGACGTGGCGCCCTTACCCCCCTGGGAGTAAACGCCGAGTTCGTGTTCGATGCCGCGCAGGCCTTCTTTGAGCGCGCCGGTGACGGTCGTGGTGACGCCGCTCGAATGCCAGTCGAAACCGAGCACGCAGCCGAACGCCTGGAACCAGAACGGATCGGCAAGACGGCGAAGCAGCTCCTCGGGACCGCGATCCGCGACGATGTGCGTGGCGATTTCGCGGGCCAGTCGCGTCATCCGCGTGAACAGCCACGCGGGGGCGCGGCCCGGATGTAACGGAAGGTTGGCGAAGCCAGTGCGACGCGGCATGTAAGGAGTTACGGAAATTTGCGCGGCGACAGGGAGCGAACGGTCCGGGCTTCTGGATCCAATCCAAAGTTCCGGATGAATTTAGTTTAACAAGCTCGCCGAAGCCCGCCCCCGCTCGCGCCATGACGTCGCGAGCCGCGGCCGGGCAGGGCGGGTGATTGACACGGTCAGAGGCCGATGGGCATTCTCGAAAAACTTCGACCGACTCCTCGCTGGAAGCACGCGGATCCTTCGGTGCGTGCGGCAGCCGTCTACGAAATGGGACCGGAAGAAGCCGAGGCGCTTCGTTCGCTTGCGCGCGAAGACGCCGACACGCGCGTGCGGCGCGCGGCGGTCACGCGGCTCGATGATGCGACCGTCCTCGCGGACGTGGCACGCACCGATCCCGACGAGGAAGTACGCAGCGAAGCGGTGCGTGGCCTGGCCGGACTGGCCGCGGAAGCAGACGATGTGTCCGCTGCGACGGACGCCGTGCGTCACCTGCTCGCGCTCGGGCGCACCAAAGAAGTGGTGGTCGTCGCGCGGGCGAGCACGAGCCCCGCGGTGCGCGGTGCCATCGTCGATCTGCTCGAGGATCAGAAGGCGCTCGGCTCGCTCAGCCGTCACGCCGAGGACAACTCCACGCGGCTGCGCGCGCTGGCGCGGGTGACCGACGACGAGGAGCTGTTGAACGTCGCGCTCAAGGCCGAGCACACCGACGTCGCCGTCGCCGCGCTCGAACGCATCAACGGCGCCGACGCGCTCGGCGCGATCGCGCAGCGCGCGCGCAACAAGGTTGCCGCGCGGCGCGCGCGCACCAAACTGCGCGCGGTGGAAGAGCCGCCGCACGCGGCGCCGGCCGAATCCGCGTCGATGAGCGTGGCCGATCGGCAGCGCGCGACGGCGTTGCTGCAGCGCGCCGAGGCGCTCGTCACGCTCGCCGATCCCGACGAGGCGGGAGCGAGGCTGTCCGACGTTCGTCTCGCCTGGGCGGAGTTGCGCGCGGACGTCGCCGTCGACGCCGCCCTCGAGCAGCAGTTCGAATCGGCATCCGATGCGGTGCGCGAGGCAATCGCCGAGCGCCAGCAGGAGCGCGCCGCGGAGCAGCAGCGCGCGGAAGCCGTCGCGCGCGAGCAGGCGGACCGCGTCGCCATCTGCCAGGAGATCGAAGGACTGTCCGGCGAGCGGGCCATGGACCGCATCGCCGAGCTGAAGGTGCAGTGGGACGGCCTGCCGCCGATGCCATCGGAGTACGCCGCATCGCTGACGCGCAGGTTCCAGGACGGCTGCCGCGCGTTCGAGGACCGCGAGCGCCGCCGCATGCTGGCGCAGGCGGCGGCGAGCCGCATCGGCACGCTGGCCACCGAGCTCGAACAGCTCATTGCCTCGACGCAGCCGCTCGACGAGATCGTCGCACGCTGGCGCGGACTGCGCCGCGACGCCGACGTGCTGCGCGAGCACGCGTCGGCCAATCCCGAGGCGGGTGCGCGCCTCGAGCAGGCGGTCGCCGCGCTCGAGCAGAAGGAGCAGGAGCATCAGCAGTTCCGCGCCAGGCAGGAGCAGGACAACCTGAAACGGCTGCAGCAGATCGCGCGGCAGGTGGAGACGCTGGCGGCCGCCGAGCAGATGTCGCTGAAGGCCGGCGATCGCGCGCTGCGCGACATCAAGGAGGCGATCGACAGCCGCGCGCCGCTGCCGTCGAAGAAGGACCGCCAGGAGCTGCAGGCGCGCTTGGAAGCGGCACGCGCCACGCTGGGGCCGCGCGTGCAGGAGCTGCGCGACGCCGACGAGTGGCAGCGCTGGGCGAACCTGCAGGTGCAGGAAGAGCTCTGCAAGGAGATGGAGGCGCTCAAGTCGGAAGAGCACCTCGATACCGCCAGCCGCAAGATGCGCGAGCTGCAGGGACGCTGGAAGCAGGTCGCCCTGGCGCCGCGCGCCCAGGGCGAGGCGATGTGGCGCCGCTTCAAGGCGGCGCAGGACGAAGTCTTCGCACGCACGTCCGCGCATCTGGCCGCGCAGAACGAGGAGCGTGGCGGGAATCTCGCCGCGAAGCAGACGCTGTGCGAGCGGGCCGAGGCGCTGGCCGAGTCAACCGACTGGGTGAAGACCGCGGCCGAGATCCAGGGGCTGCAGGCCGAATGGAAGAAGATTGGTCCCGTGACGCGCGGCCACGAAAAGGCCGTGTGGGAGCGGTTCCGCGCCGCCTGCGATCGGTTCTTCACGCGCCGGCAGGAGGATCTGAAGCACCGCAAGGAAGAATGGGCCTCCAACCTGACGAAGAAGGAGGCGCTCTGCGAGAAGGCGGAATCGCTCGCCGATTCGACGGAATGGGAGAACGCCGCCAGCCAGTTGAAACGCCTGCAGTCGGAGTGGAAGACCGTCGGGCCCGTGCGCAAGTCGAAGTCCGAGGCGGTCTGGCAGCGTTTCCGCGGCGCGTGCGACCGTTTCTTCGATCGCTACAAGCACCGCGATCAACTGGAGCTGCAGCAGAAGGCCGCCGCCCGCGACCAGATCATTCGCGATCTGGAGGCCTTGCTCCCGCAGAACGGCGATGGCGCCGGTCCCTCGCCTGAAGGCCTCTACGACAAGGTCCACGACGCGCGGACCAAGTGGCAGCAGGCGCCTGAAGTGCCGCGTCAGCTGCAGCAGGATCTGGCGGCGCGGTATCACCAGGCCATCGGCCAGCTGGTCGGCGCGTGGCCCGCTGCGTTTGCCGGCACCGATCTCGATCCGGAGACGACGCGCAAGCGGATGGAGAAGCTGCTGGCGAAGGTCGAGGATCTGCTGACGGGGGCGCAGCAGCGCGCGCAGACGCGTCAGCTGTCGCCGACCGAGTTGCTCGCCGAGAAATGGCGCGAGCGCCTGGCGGCGAACACCATTGCCGGCAGCCGCGCGGCGGAGGAGAACGAGGAGCAGCGCTGGCGCAACGCCGAGCAGGAAGTCCGCAGCGCGCAGTCGCAGTGGTCGCGCCTCGGTCCGGTGCCACCTGACGTCGCCGGCCCGCTCAACGAACGCTTCCAGCGAGCGGTGCGCCGGTTCTACGACTCGCGGCGCAAGGCCTCCTAGGTCGTTCGGATCGTTCGAGGCGTTCGGATCGTTCGAGGCGTTCGGGTCGTTCTTCGTTCGAACGCCTCGACGCCCATGCACAGGGCCCAGGCTGCCCATCGTGTTCACAGCGCGGCCGGGCCTGCTCGAGATCTTCCGCATTCATCAGGCGAGGGGATTGGCGAATCGGCAGGAGCACTGGAACGCGGTCTACGAAACGAACGGCGAGCGCGACGTCAGCTGGTTCGAGCCCTCGCCTGACCTGTCGCTCGCCCTCGTCGAGGCGGCCGGCTTCGCGCCGGAGTCGTGCGTGCTCGACATCGGCGGCGGCGAGTCAAGGCTGGTCGATGCGCTGCTGGCGCGGGGCGCCACCTGCGTCGGCGTCCTCGACATCGCGCGCGAGGCGCTGCTGCGTGCGCAGGCGCGGCTCGGCGAGCGCGCCGCGGATGTCGCGTGGATCCAGGCGGACGTCACAGGCGTCTGGTCGTGGAAGAACGTCGATATCTGGCACGACCGGGCGGTGTTTCATTTCCTCACCGAGCGCGGCGATCGCGAGAAGTACAAAGCGAGACTCGTCGAGCACGTGAAACCCGGCGGAGCGGTCATCATCGCGACCTTCGCACTGGAAGGTCCGGAGAAGTGCAGCGGCCTGCCGGTGGCGCGCTATTCGCCGGCGGCGCTCGCCGCCGAGCTCGGCGGCCAGTTCACGCTCGTCGAGTCGCGTGCGCACGTGCACACGACGCCGTGGCAAGCGACGCAACGGTTCCAGTATTCACGATTCACGCGAACCGTCGAACCGCCGAACCCGCGGACCTCCGAGCCACCTCAATCCTTGTAAGGATCGAATTCGTCGCGGCCCGCCATCGCCACACCGATCGGCTTCAGCGTGTGCAGGACGTCGATGGTGTCGCCGTGGTATTCGAGCACGTCAGACAGGCGCTTGTAGCACTCGGGCGCTTCATCGGCGCCGCCGCCGCGCAGTTCGACGCCCTGTGTCTTCAGCGTGTCCTGCCACGCGCGCCAGTTGACGCGCCCCGGCTTCACGCAGCGCGCGCCTTTCCATTTCCCTTTCGCTTCCATGCGGCCCATCACCCGGCCGGCGCCGTGCACCGTCGAATAGAGCGCATCCCGCGCCTGCGCGGATTCCTTTCCGCGAATGATCACCGCATCGTCTCCCATCGACCCGCCGACGAAGCCGAGCTGCCCGGGAAAAGCGGGCGTCGCGCCCTTGCGCACGACGAGCCACTGCTGGCCGTCGTGTGTTTCCCACCACGCGAAATTGTGATGGTTGTGGACGCGCAGTTCGTCGCGGGCGCCGAGCATGCGCAGCACGCGGTTGACGACCCAGTCGCGCCCCGCGTACGCGTATTCCCCGGCGACGTTCATGGCGGCGAGATAATCGTCCGCCAGTGGCGTGCCGAGTTGAATCGTGGCCGGGGGCGCATCCATGCTGTCGTTGACGCGCTCGCCCCACTTCCTGCCGCCGGCCAGCGCCAGAAATCCTGACGCGGTCTTGTGGCCGAACCCGCGCGACCCGAAGTGCACGCCGACCCACAGCCGTCCATCCGCGCGGTCCTCGAGGAGATCGACGTAATGATTGCCGCTGCCGACGGTCCCCAGCTGCGACCGGGCGAGCGAGAGCAGCGATCGCTGTTCGGCGACCGGGCTGCGCGCGATGGCGTCGAACACCGGCGCGTCGCGAATCGGCTCGTCGTTCTTGCGGCCGACACCGAACGAGATCGTGCTCCAGACCTCGTCCATCACCTCTTTCAGATCGAGATCCGATGCCTGGATGTTCGTCCGCACCGCGCAGTTGCCACAGCCGATGTCGTAACCGACGCCGGCGGGCATGACCACGGATTGCGAGGCGAGGACGCCGCCGATGGGCATCGAGTAGCCCTTGTGATGATCGGCACAGAGCACGCCGCGCGCTTCGTCGCCGCCGGCCTCGAGGCAGCGATCGAGCTGCGCGCGGGCGGCGTCTTCGACGGGACCGAAGGCGACGAGTTCGTGCATCAGCTTCGCGCGTTGGAGTCCGCGGGCGCGCGGTTCGCATCGCCGCACGCGCGAACCGGCGAACCCCGAACCCCGAACCCCGAACCCCGAACCCCGAACCCTAATTCACGGCGAAGCAATAAAAGAGCCCATCGCCCCCCGTTGACTTGATCTCATCCTGGCTGCAGCCTGCCGTGTCGTGCGCCGAGTTCCACGATGAGTTGGTCGGCGAGTCGTTGCCGTTGCGATCGAAGTGGCCGACGCGCGCCTTGCCCGACATCGGAAAATAGCGCACCCAGTTGCCGCACGTCGTGTTCGCCGAATCCGACCCCGGATACGCCGTGCCGTCCGGCTGCGAGCCGGTGAGGATGTCGTGCTTGTTGGGCGTGTCTCCGCGCCCGGGCAGCGTCTCGCCTTTCTCGGTGAGCGCCGTGTCCTTCCTGACGTTGTTCTTGTCGCTGTGAAGGTCGGCGACGCTGCTCGCGATGAGCACGCCCTTGGCGTTGTACCAGGGACCGTTGCCGATGCGCTCGCGCGCGTTCACCGTCGGGTGGCCCGCCGAGCCGTTTTCGCTGAGGTATGCGTGCCACGTCTTGCCGCCGGCCCCGGCGGCGGTTGCCAGCATCTGGCAATGGCGGTCCGCGCCGAGCAGTCCGCCGAGGTTGCCGCCCTTCCCGGGACCGGTGCTGGTCACGAAAAAACTCATCGCGTTGGCGCCCTGCTGCCCCTGCTGGGCCGTCGCCGGCGACGCCGCGACGGCCGCGATCACGCCTGCCGCCAACCAGATACGGGCCGCTTGCATCTCGAATCCTCCTGAAAACGAAGCAGAAAGTGTAAATGAAAACCGGGTGCGGGAAGGTATTCCGTGGCGAGCCCCGTTTCCTGTACCATCCCTGAGCTACTCGGTCTTCCCGAGGAGGAGACATGTCGAAGATTTCGCTTGGAATCCTGGCTGCGGCCACGATCTTCCTGTGCACGATTGCACCCGCGGCGGGCCAGAGAAACGGCGGCGCCGCCGACCTGCCGGAAGGCCCCGGCAAGGACGCCGTCGCGCAGGAGTGCACCAAGTGCCACGGCATTAACAACATCACCAACTCGTGGGGCGATACGAAGGAGGGCTGGCGGCAGACGTTCGGCTCGATGGTCAAGCTGCCCGACGACCGTGCCGACATTATCGCCACTTATCTCGGCGCGCACTTCCCCGAGAAGCCGGATCGCCCGAAGACGGTCGTCGTCCCCGGCGATCTCAAGGTGAACATCAAGGAATGGGTCGCGCCGACGCTCGGCTCGCGGCCGCACGATCCCTACGCCGCACCCGACGGCACCATCTACTGGGCCGGCATGTGGGCCGACGTCATCGGCCACGTCGATCCGAAGAGCGGCGCGATCAAGGAATACCCGCTGCCCACCAAGCGCACCGGCCCGCACGGCCTGACGATGGACAAGGACGGCAACATCTGGTACGCGGGCAACTTCGGCGGGCTGATCGGCAGGCTGAATCCGAAGACCGGCGAGGTCAAGGAATTCAAGATGCCCGACCCGATGGCGCGCGATCCGCACACGCCGCTCTTCGACAAGAAGGGCATGCTCTGGTTCACGCTGCAGAACTCGAACATGGTCGGCCGCCTCAATCCGCAGACGGGCGAGATCAAGCTCGTGACCATGCCGAAGCCGCGCTCGCAGCCCTACGGCATGGTGATGATGTCGGACGGCAGCCCGTTCATCTGCGAGTTCGGCGCGAACCGTCTCGCCAAGTTCGATCTCGACACGATGGCGATTACGGAATACGAGCTGCCGAACGCCGAATCGCGTCCGCGCCGGCTGACGATCACCGCCGATGACGTCGTCTACTACGCCGACTACTCGCGTGGCTATCTGGGCATGTACAACCCGAAGACCAAGGCCGCGAAGGAATGGCCGTCGCCGAGCGGTCCGAAGTCGCAGCCCTACGGCATCGTGCAGGTCAACGGCATCATCTGGTACAACGAGTCGGCGATCCGGCCGAACACGATCGTGCGGTTCGACCCGAAGACCGAGAAATTCCAGAGCTGGATCATTCCGGGCGGCGGCGGCGTCGTCCGTAACATGAGCGTGTTCCGCAACGGCGACATCGCGATGGCCGAGAGCGGCGTCAACCGCGTGGCCTACGTGGAGACGCCGAAGACGGGCAACGCGCGCGGAACCAGGTAGCGTTCGAGGGTTCGAAGCTTCGCGGGTGCGCGGGTTCGATCCTGCGCGCCCGCGAATTTTTTTAGGTATCGATGGCGAAGAAATCCAGGACACGCCGCGCGAAGAGCGCGCCGCTGCCAGAAACGCACACGCTTCGCGCGACGGCGAACTGGCCGCTGCTGGCGCTCAGCGTCGTCGGCATGCTGCTGACGGCCTACCTGACGTGGGCCAGGTTCACCGGCAGCGCGGTGCAGGGCTGCGCGGTGGGCGGCGGCTGCGACGTCGTCCTCGCCAGCCGTTGGGGCACGTTGCTCGGCCTGCCGACCTCGCTGTGGGGCCTGTTCGCCTACGCAACGCTTGCGGGCATCGCGTTTGTCCGGCGCGCGGACCGGCAATGGTCCTGGGCGTGGACGGTCGCGTTGGTCGGCGTCTGTTACAGCGTCTACCTGACGACGGTCTCGCTCACCATTCTGCAGTCCGCCTGTCCGTACTGCCTCACCTCGCTGGCGCTGATGTCGTCGATCCTCGCCCTCGTCGTCATGCAGCGTCCGGTTGAACTGGCCGACCGCTCGTGGCTGTGGTTAGCCGCGGGACGGGTCGCCGCGGCCGCGGTCGTGATCCTCGTTGTCCACGGCGGAAACATCCGTCCACTGGAGGAGCCGACGGGACCGGAAGACCCGAAGGTCCGCGCGCTGGCGGAGCACCTGTCCGAAAAAGGCGTGCTCTTCTACGGCGCGAGCTGGTGTCCGCACTGCCAGGAGCAGAAGCGGCTGTTCGGCGCGTCGGCGAAGCGTCTGCCCTACGTGGAATGCGGCATCGGCGGACCAAACGCTCCGCAGGCGCCGTCGTGCGACGTCGCCGGCGTGCAGACCTATCCCACGTGGTTCATCAATGGAAAGGCGTACTCGGTCGGGCAGGTGTTGACGCTGGCTGAGCTCGCCAACGCCACCGGATTCCCCGACGCGGCGAGCTTCAGAACCCAGTAGGTTCGAACCTACGAACCGCGCACCGCCGAATCCATCGCCACCGCCGGCGCCCGCCCGGGCTCCTCGGCGCTGGCGCGCACTCTCCGCGGCCGGCGGCGTGTCAGCCACAGACGCGCGTTCTCGATATACACGTAATACACGGGCGTGATGTAGAGCGTCAGCAGTTGCGAGACGATCAGTCCGCCGACGACCGCGAGTCCGAGCGGACGGCGCGATTCCGCGCCCGCGCCGAGTCCAAGCGCAATCGGCAGCGTGCCGACGAGCGCCGCCATCGTGGTCATCATGATCGGGCGGAAGCGCACGAGGCAGGCCTCGTGAATGGCGTCGCGCGCCGAGAGGCCGTGCTCGCGCTGGGCGGCGACGGCGAAGTCGACCATCATGATGCCGTTCTTCTTGACCAGACCGATGAGCATGATGACGCCGACAAACGCGTAGAGGCTCAGCTCCGCCTTGAAGATGAGCAGCGTCAGCAGCGCGCCGAAGCCCGCCGCGGGCAGTCCGGAGAGAATCGTCAGCGGATGCGTGAAGCTCTCGTAGAGCACGCCGAGCACGATGTAGATGACGACGATGGCCATCAGCAGAATGAGGCCGAGGCCGCGCAGCGAGTCCTGGAAGGCCTGCGCGGCGCCCTGGAAGCTGGTGGTGACGGTCGACGGCAGCGTGGCCGCGGCGGTCGATTGAATCGCCGACACCGCGTCGCCGAGCGCCACGCCCGGCTTCAGGTTGAAGGCAATCGTCACCGACGGCAGCTGGCCGGTGTGCGCGACATTGAGCGGGCCCACGTCGGTGGTGACGCGCGCCAGCGTATCGAGCGGGATGAGGCGGCCGCCGGCCGCGCGCACGTAGAGCATGGACAGCGCCGCCGGGTCGCGCTGGAACTCGGGCGCGACCTGCATCACCACCTGATACTGATTGTTCGGCGCGTAGATCTGCGACACCTGCCGCGTGCCGTAGGCGTTGTTGAGCGCCGTCTCCACCTGGTTGACGGTCAGGCCGAGCGCCGAGATCCGGTCGCGGTTCATGTCCACGCGAATCTGCGGGTTCTTCACCTGCAGGTCGCTGCTCACGTCCTCGAGCCCCGGAATCTGGCGGATCTTGTCTTCCAGGATCGGCGCCCACTTGTACAGCTCGGTCGTGTCCGTGTCCTGCAGCGTGAACTGATACGGGCTGCGCGCGCCCTGCTGCCCGCCGAGGTTGATCGGCTGCGGCATGTTCATGAAGACGCGCAGGCCGGGCACCTGCGTGACGAGCGGGCGCAGCGAGTTGATGACCTCCTGCGCCGTCTGCGTGCGCTCCTCGCGCGGCTTGAGGTCGATGTTCACGTTGCCGCGGTTGCCGAAGACGAAATTCGACAGCCCGTTGATGCTCGGATTGCGGCCGATGATCTCGGCGATCTGCTGCTCCTTGCGCACCATGTCGTCGAAGCCGATGCCCTGGATGGCCTCGGTCGAGACGTTGATGCGGCCGACGTCCTCATTGGGCAGGAAGCCCTTCGGAATGAGCGTGAACAGGTAGGCCGTCGCGCCGATAAGCACGATGGAGACCGCCATCGTCACGGCGTGAAAACGAAGGCTCTGGCGCAGCGTGATGTCGTAGAAGCGCCGCCACGCGTCGAACATCCGCTCGGTGACGTTGTAAAACCAGCCGTGATGCTGCTCGTCGGGGGGCGTGAGGAAGCGGCTGCAGAGCATCGGCGTCAGGCTGATGGACACGAAGCCGGAGACGAGAATCGCCACGGCGATGGTCACCGCGAACTCGTTCAGCAGCCGGCCGACGATGCCGCCCATGAAGAGCACGGGGATGAAGACGGCGACGAGCGCCACCGTCATGGAGACGATGGTGAAGGCGATTTCCTTCGATCCTTCCATCGCCGCGCGCATCGGCGCCTTGCCCATCTCCATGTGCCGCACGATGTTCTCGAGGATGACGATCGTGTTGTCGACGATGAAGGCGACCGAGAGAATGAGCGCGAGCAGCGACAGGTTGTCGAGGCTGTAATTGAGCTCGTACATTACCGCGAAGGTTGCCACCAGCGAGACGGGCAGCGTCAGGCTGGGGATGACCGTCGCCGAGATGTTGCGCAGGAACAGGAAGATGACGAGCACCGCCAGCCCGATGGTCAGCAGCAGCGTCGCCTTGATGTCCTGTACCGACTCGCGGATGGCAATCGAGCGGTCGCTGCGGATATCGAGCGTGATCGACGGCGGCAGCTGCGCGCGGAACTCCGGCAGCAGGGCCTTGACCGCGTCGACGACGGCGACGACGTTGGTGCCCGGCTGCTTCTGCACCGACAGCGAGATGGCGCGCTCGCCGTTGAACCAGAACGGCGATTTGTCGTTCTCGATGCCGTCGTAGACGTGGGCGATGGCGTCGAGCCGCACCGGGTTGCCGTTGCGGTAGGCGACGATCGTCGAGGCGTACTCGCGCGCGCGCAGCAGCTGGCCGTTGGCCAGGATCGTGTAGGTGTGATCGGCGCCGTAGATGGTGCCGGTCGGCAGGTTGACGTTCGCCGACTGGATCGCCGATGCGGCTTCGTCGATGCCGATGCCGTGCGCCGACAGGTTGCGCGGATCGAGGTCGACGCGCACCGCGTACTTCGCCGCGCCGCCGACGCCGACCTGCGCCACGCCGGGCACCGTCGAAATGCGCTGCGCGATGGTCGACTCCGCGTACTCGTCCACCTGCGCCGCCGGCAGCGTCGACGAATAGAGCACGAGCTGCATCACCGCGTCGTCGCCGGGATTGACCTTCTGATAGGACGGCGGCGCCGGCATCTGCGTCGGCAGCTGGCGTGAAGTGCGCGCGATCATCGACTGCACGTCGGCGGCGGCGGCGTCGATGTCGCGACTGAGGTTGAACTGCAGGACGATGTTCGTGTTGCCGAGCGAGCTCGTGGAATTGATGGAATCGAGGCCGGGAATCGTCGCGAACTGCTTTTCGAGCGGCAGCGCCACCGCCGCGGCCATCGTTTCGGGGCTCGCCCCCGGCAGGTTCGCCTGCACGCGGATGGTCGGGAAGTCGATCGTCGGCAGGTCGCTCACCGGCAGCAGCCGGTAGGCCATCACGCCGAAGACCATCAGCCCGAGCACGATGAGCGTCGTGGCAATCGGGCGCTTGATGAAAAGGGCGGAGAGGTTCATCGTGTCGCTACCTGTGAGCCGTCCGGCTGCGTGGCGTCGGACTTCACCTTCACCCGGCTGCCGGCGACGAGCCGCAGCTGACCGTCCGTAATCACGGTTTCACCCGGCTTCAACCCATTCTTGACGATGCTTTCCTGACCGGCCGTGCGGTCGACGGTCACCGCGCGCAGATCGACGGTCTGGTCGCCCTTGACGACGAAGGCGAAGTCGCCCTGCTGGCCCGCCTGGATCGCGGCCGTGGGGACGACGACGGCGGCGGGATCCGTGTGCAGCGTCACGACGACGTTGACGAACTGGCCGGGCCACAGCCGGCGGTCGGCGTTGGGAAACGATCCCTTGATCTTGATCGTGCCGGTCGTCGGATCGACGGCGTTGTCGATGAAGGTGATGTTGCCCATCGAGGGAATGGTTTCCGACGGCGCGTTGGCTTCGACGCGCAGCGAACGTTCGGCGAGATAGCGCTTGAAGGCGGGCAGCTGTCCTTCGGGAATGCCGAACGAGACGTTGATCGGGGCGATGCGGTTGATGACGACGAGCGGCGTGGCATCGTTGGCGCGCACGAGGTTGCCGGGGTGGACGATGAGCGCGCCGGTGCGGCCGCTGATGGGCGCCTTCACCGTCGCGTACTCGAGCTGCACCGTCGCGTTCTCGACGGCCGCGCGATCGGCTTCGACGGTCGCCTGCAGCGCGGCCGCGGCGGTGGCCTTGGCCTGCAGCTCCTGCCCCGAGACCAGGCCCCGTCCGGCCAGCGTCTGGTAGCGGCCCGCCTGCGTCCTCGCGTCCTCCGCCTGCGCGACGTCGCGCGCGAGGTTGGCCTGCACCTGCTGCAGCGTCGCTTCGAGCGGCCGGCGATCGAGCGTGAACAGCACCTGGCCCTCGGCGACGTCGTCACCCTCCTTGAAGTTCACGGAGGTGATGGCGCCGGTGATCTGGGCATGCACGGCGACGGTCGATTCGGCTTCGGCGGTGCCGATGACGCGGATCTCGAGCGGCATCGGTTTCTGTACGACCGGGGCGACGGTGACGAGCACGGCGTTGTCGTCGGCGGAGGCGCGCGCGGCCTGCACCGGGGAAGAGGCTTTCGAACAGCCGGCCGCCAGCAGTGCGGCGGCGGCGGTAGACGTCAACGAGAGGCGTATCGCCCTCACGAAGCGATCACGCCGCGGTAATGGCATTCCCATGCTCCTCGGTGGTTGGCCGCTCGGCCTGTGACTGATCGATGCTGCCCTGCGCGTGCAGCGGCAGCACGAGCGAGACGACGAAGCCGCCACCGTCGGCGTTGGCGGCCGTCGCTGTCCCTCCATGGATTTCGAAGATCCGGCGCGTGATGGCGAGACCAAGGCCGGTGCCGTTCTGATTGTTGTCGGCGTGCGGTCCACGATAGAACGGCACGAACAGGCTCGACACGATCTTCTCCGGCACGCCGGGGCCGCGATCGCGAACCGTGACGACGGCGGTGGCGGGCCGGGCGTGCTCGCGCCGCTCGAGCGCGACCTCGACGCGCGTCCCCTCCGCCGTGTGGCGCACGGCGTTGCGCACGACGTTCTCGATGGCGCCGCGAATCATGTCCGGCGCCCCGGACACCAGACACTGACGCGCGCCGGTCACTTCGACGACGCAGCGCCGCCCGCGCGCTTCGTAGTCGGCGTCCATGGCCACTTCGTCGACGACGGTCGCCAGGTCGAAGACCGTGCGCCGCTCCAGGCCGACGCCGCTGTCCACGCGCGCCATCGTCAGCAGCTGGCCGATCAATGTGTTGAGCCGCTCGGTTTCGAGCTCGATGCGGTCGAGGTGCTCCTTGACGCCCGGCGCGCTATGGCGGCGCGCCAGGCCGAGCGCGACGTTGAGCCGCGCCAGCGGCGAGCGCAGGGCATGCGAGACGTCGGAGAGCAGATGCCGCTGCGTGGTGACCAGGCGCTCGATGCGATCCGCCATGCCGTTGAAGTCGTGGCCGAGATCGGCGAGCTCGTCGCCGCGGTTGAGCACGTCGCGATCGATGCGTGCCTCCAGCTGTTCGCTGGCAATCTTCCTCGTCGCCGAGCGCAGGCGGTCGATCGGCGCGGCGATGTGCCGCGCCAGCACGAAGCAGAAGATGCCGGCGACGCCGACCACCGCCGCCAGCCGCGCGATCGACGCGCGCGTCGGCCGTCCGTCGCTGAAATCGGCGGCAAACAGGTCGACGAGCGACCCCGACAGCACCGACGGCGCCGGAAAGTCGACGACGACGATGTAGGGATTGCCGTTGGCGTCGATGACGCGCTCGGCGATGATGCGCTCCGCCTCGTCCACCCGCTGCGTCCAGCCGGACGACTGCATCAGCTCGTCGACAATCGTCTGCACGGGCGTCGAGGCGTTGCGGTTGAAGACCTCGCGCCCGGCCGCGTCGAACATGTAATTGAGGACGCCCGGGTCGGCCTGAAACGAGCCGACGTACTCTTCGAGCGCGGCCGGTCCCTTCGTCCGCAGAATGTGCGTTTCCTGGCGCGCCCACAGATCCACGCGCGGACCGTACTTCTCGCGCCAGAGACGATCGTCCTGCGCGCGCGAATGCGTCAGTTCGGTCAGTCCGATGAGCGTGCCGCTGACGACGACCACGCCGAGCCAGAACCAGAGGAACACTTTGATGTGCAGGCGCATTTACTTCTCCCGCACGCCGCCTGGATGGCGCAACGTGTACTGGTAGCCGATGCCGCGAACCGACTTGATGCGCTCGCCGCCGCCCGGAGCCGCTCCGAGCTTGCGGCGCAGGTTGCTGACGTGGGTGTCGATGCTGCGATCGAAGGGGGAGAAGGGCCGGTTGAGCACGGTGCGGACCAGTTCGTCGCGGGGAATGACGCGACCGGCTCCGCGCAACAGCCCTTCGAGCAGGTCGAACTCGACCGTCGTCAGATCGATCGTTTCGTCGCCGCGCTGCACCGTCCGCGACGCTTTGTTCATCGTCACGTCGTCAACGGTGAGATGCGCGCCCGCCCGCGCGTCGACGGGGGCGCGGTCGGGCCCCGAACGGCGCAGGATCGCTTCGATGCGCGCACACAGCTCGCGCGGATTGAACGGCTTGGGCAGGTAGTCGTCGGCGCCCATCTCCAGACCGAGGATCCGGTCCTGCTCGTTGCCGCGCGCCGTGAGCATCAGGACCGGCATCCGCGACTGCGCGCGGACCTGCCGCAGGACCTCGAAACCCCGGACATCGGGCAGCATCACGTCGAGGACCACGAGCGCGTGCTCGCCGGTGAGCGCGCGCGCCACGCCTTCCAGGCCGCTGTGCACTGCTTCGACGTCGTAGCCCTCCGGCGCGAGGTACTCCGACAACAGCTGGCACAGCTCAGCGTCGTCGTCGACCACGAGCAGATGGCGCGTCGCGGACGTCACGTGGAGATTGGACAAAAAGCCGGTCAATGGTATGTGCGGGCCGAGGCGCCGCGGGAGAAAAACGAGTATCAGCCGCAGCGCCGAGGCGGGATGTCAAGATTTGTCAAGGACATGCCGCGAGGGCCGAACAAATCTTAACGCGGCGCGACAAATTTCATGATTCGCGCCCGATTCGCTGCGACAGAGTGAGAAGACGTGTCCCGTTCGGGTGCCTTCCACCTGGCAGCTCTTCTGACCGTGACGGCCGGCGCCAGCGCCGGCGCCATGCAGGCGCGATTTTCGACCCGCGTGGACCTGGTGGCGGTCGACGTCTGTGCCACCGACCGCAGCGGGCACCCGGCGGCGGTCGCCGCGGATGACCTGGCGGTCTTCGACAACGGCGTCCGGCAGCAAATCTCGTTTGTTTCGGCGGGGGACCGTGTCCCGCTCGCCGTCACTCTACTGGTCGATAGCAGTCAGAGCATGTACGGCGGCCTGGTCGACCGCGCCGGCCGTGCCGCCGCCGCCCTCATCGAGAAGCTTCCCGCCGACGCGCTCGTCGAGGTCCTGACGTTCAACGACCATCCAGAAATCCGGTACGCGATGGGCAGCGACCACCGGCAGGCGTCCCAGGCGCTGTCCGGCGTGGACGCGGACGGCGGGACCGCGCTTTACGAAGCGCTCATCGTCGCCATTCGCGACCAGCAGCGCCACGCGCGCGGCCGCGAGGAGCGTTATCGCCAGGTGATCGTGCTCCTCACCGACGGCGAAAACACGGAAGGACCGATCGAATTCGACGAGGTCCTCGACGAGGCGCGGCGCAGCGGCATTCTCGTCTATCCCGTCATTCTGCCTCCGCATCACGCCCCGGACAGCGGATCGCCGTGGCGCATGACGCAGCTCGCGCTGGAAACGGGCGGCCGTACCGTGACCGCGCACCCGGCCGATGACCTGACGCGCATCTACGAGCAGATCGCCGCCGACGTCAGGAATCTCTACCGCGTCGGCTACGTCCCGTCGCCGCTCGTGCGCGACGGCGCATGGCACCAGCTGCAGGTTCGTGCGGTGGAAAAGGATCTCGTGCTGCGCACGCGATCCGGATACTTCGCGCCGTCGTTCTGAATCCAGTCAGCCAGCGAGGCCGAGGAGAAGAGATGGCTATCGTCTCGCTCACGCGGTCGCGACGGTCGGTCTGGTGCGCGCGACGTGCAGCCCGATAGCCAGGAGAAACAGCGCGAGGCCGGCGATGTCGGACATCGCTCCCGCATAAAAGAGCAACAGGCCGCCGGCGGTGGCAAGCGC
>JADMIO010970529.1_pt1 | contig 47736 bp, 39 predicted proteins | sample 8958161 | NCBI WGS metagenome assembly JADMIO01 (sample SAMN16585339, study PRJNA669376) | soil metagenome | isolation source: Crop rotation soil | place: USA: Cullars Rotation, Alabama | collected 2011
CCGACACCGGCGGATCGGTGCGCACGCCGGCGAGCTATTGCGGCCTCTGGGGCATCCGCCCGACGCACGGCCGCGTCGACAATTCGCGCGGCATGCCGCTTGCGCCGTCCTTCGACACGCCCGGCTACTTCGCCGACGATCCCGAGGTCTTCGGCCGCATCGCGCCGGTCTTCCTCGGCGAGGACGCGACGGCTTTCACGATCAGGCGCCTGAAGCGCGCCGAAGACGCCTTCGCGAAACTGATGTCGGAGCGCGAAGCGACGGCGCTGAAGCCGGCGGAGGCGAAGGTCGAGAAGCTGCTGGGGAAACCCGGAGCAGTGACGGTGGCGCCGGAGGGTCTCGACAAATGGTATTGGACTTTCCACCAACTGCAGGCCGCCGAGGCTTGGGGCAGCCACGGCGCGTGGATCTCCTCGCGAAATCCCGACATGACGCCCGGCGTCCGCGAGCGCTTTGAATTCGGGGGCAAGGTTTCGCCCGAGCATATGGCGCAGGCGAGGGAGAGCCGGAAGGCGCAGCGGGCGCGCGTCGAAGCAATCGTCGGCGACGGCAGCGTGCTGATGCTCCCGACCGTGCCGGCCATCGCGCCGCGTCGCGACCTCCCCGGAGAGGCGCTGCAGGCGAACCGCGAGCGCGCGCTCTCGATCCTCTGCATCTCCGGCCTCTCCGGCCTGCCGCAGGTCACGATGCCGCTCGCGTCGGTCGACGGGCTGCCGCTCGGGCTTTCCATCATCGGGCCACGCGGCTCGGACCGCGCGCTGGTCGATCTCGCCCTCTCCATCGCCGCGGCCTGACGCCGCCATAACAAAGATTCATTGGCGCGGAGGCCCGGAAAAGCGCGAAACTGGCGCGGGGCACTTCTCGGGATTCGCCGATGATCGACAACCTGCTGGCCCGCCTTGGGGCGGCGCGCGGTTTCCTGTCCAAGCTCTGGGCGCTCGCCAAACCCTACTGGTTCGCCAAGGAGCGCGCCGAGTTCCGCATCCTCGGCATTGCGTTCAATGTGCGCGAGGGATGGCTCGGCTGCGCGATCCTCGCACTGATCATCGCGATGAACATCTTCATCGTCTACCTGGCGAAGCTCCTGAACGACTGGAACGGCCGCTTCTTCGACGCGCTGCAGGAGAAGAACGCAGCCGCCTTCGAATACGAGGTCGAGTACTGGATCGTGCTCGTCGCGATCATCATCTTCGTCGGCGTCTACAGCCAGTGGTTCCAGCAGCTCCTCACCATTCGCTGGCGACGCTGGCTGACGCATGTCTACTTCCGCGACTGGCTCGGCGACCGCACCTACTACCGGATGGAGCTCACCGGCGACGGCACCGACAATCCCGAGCAGCGCATCGAGCAGGACTGCGACGCCTTCGCAAGCCAGACGCTCGACCTCACGATCGACCTGCTGTCGCAGATCATCACGCTCGTGACTTTCGGAGTCGTGCTCTGGGGACTTTCGGGCGGCATCGTCGTGCCGGTCTTCGGCGGCATCACGATCCCCGGCTACATGGTGTGGATCGCGCTCCTCTACTCGATCGTCGGCACCTGGCTGACATTCAAGATCGGCCGGCCGCTCGTCGGCATCAATTTCAACCAGCAGCGCTTCAACGCCGACTTCCGCTATCGCATGACCCGCATCCGCGAGAACGCCGAGAGCATCGCCCTTTATGGCGGAGAGCAAGACGAGGAGCGCGGGCTCCGCGGCGCCTTCGAGCGCATCTACGGGAACTGGTGGCTGCTGATGAAGTACAACAAGCGGCTGAACTGGCTCACCAACTTCTATGGGCAGGTGGCGACGATCTTCCCGATCATCGTCTCCGCGCCGCGCTATTTCGCCGGCACCGTGCCGCTCGGCGCGCTGACGCAAACCGCGGGCGCTTTCTCCAACGTGCAGGGCGCACTCTCCTGGTTCGTCGACCAGTTCCCGAACGTCGCGAACTGGATGGCGGTGGTGGACCGGCTGACCTCCTTCGGCGAGGCGATGGAGCGGGCGAAGCGCGAGCAGTTGTCGAGGTCGGGGATCCAGATCGCCGCCGGTGACGGAGACGCGCTCGTGGTCCGCGATCTCGACGTGGGTTTGCCGAACGGCGCGGGGCTCATGAGTGGCGCAAGCTTCACCATCCAGCATGGCGACACCGTCGCGGTGCGCGGGCCATCGGGAAGCGGCAAGACGACGCTCTTCCGCGTGCTCGCCGGGCTCTGGCCGTTCGGCCGTGGGTCGGTCGAGACACCGCGTGAAGGCAAGCGTCTATTTCTGCCGCAGCGGCCGTATCTGCCGATCGGGACGCTCCGCGATGCGCTGACCTATCCGGAGCGCGACGGGTCGATCGGCGACGCGGCGTGCCGCGAGGCTCTCCATGCATGCCTGCTCGACCACCTTGCCGAACGGCTCGACGAGGCAGCGAACTGGTCGCTTGCGCTCTCGGTCGGCGAGCAGCAGCGGCTCGCCTTCGCCCGCGCGCTCCTCGTGCGGCCCGACTGGATCTTCCTCGACGAGGGCACTTCGGCGCTCGATGCGGAGATGGAGAAGCACCTCTACGCGCTGCTGCGCGAGCGCCTCCCCGATGCGACCATCGTCAGCGTGGCGCACCGGCCGGAGGTGATCCGGCTGCACCGGCGGCATCTTCGCGTCGATCCGGCGCGGCGCACGATCGTCGAAGAGGCTGGCAACGAAGAGCTCGCCACGGCTTGAGCGACCCTTGCGGCGCTCGGCCCCGCCCGCCAACCATGAATTCGCCGGATTGCGCGGGCGGAAGATAGTTTTCGGGGGGATTCGGGCGCTTCTGCCCGTCGAGGGGGGCATTCCTTGCGGGTCCGCGAACTTCTGGCCGCGCTCCTGATCCTTCTGGCGCCGCAGGCGGCCCGAGCGCACCCGCATGTCTGGGTCTCGGCGGCCTCCGAGATCATGTTCGACGACAAGGGCCGCATCGCCGCGATCCGCCATCACTGGCTCTTCGACGAGGAGTTTTCCGCCTACGCGCTGCAGGGCCTCGATACGAACCGCGACGGAAAATACTCGAAGGAGGAGCTCGAGCCGCTCGCCAAGGAGAACGTCGAGTCGCTCAAGGACTTCGACTTCTTCACGTTCCTCAACATCGGCGACTACCAGGCGGGATTCTCGGCGCCGAAGGACTACTTCCTCGAGCTGCTCGACAAGCGGCTGCTCCTGCATTTCACGCTGCCGCTCGCCGTGCCGGTGCTGACCCACGCGAAAGCGGTGCTCGAGATTGGCGACCCGGAATACTACGTCGCTTTCTCGCTGCCGACGACCGAAGCTGTCCGCCTCGACGCGGCACCCACGGGCTGCACGCTGAGAGTCCATCCGGGCGAAAAGCCGAGCGCGGTGATCGCGGCACAGCTCGCGGAGATCGGCGCTGACCAGCGGCAGCTTCCGCCCGAGATGCAGTCGCTCACCGCAGGCACCGAGAACACGGCCGAGGTTGATTGCGGAGCGCCCGCCGCGCCGCCTGGCACCGCGAGCGGTGCAATCGCTGCGATGGAAGGAAGCGGCCACTCTGGCGACCTCACCGCGCTCCCCGCCGCGCCGACATCGTCGAGCGTTGCGGAGACGACGCCTGGTGATGCACCGGCGCCGGTACCGGCTTCGAATTCCGCTGCGGCCGAGCCGCCCGCTCCCACCGCGGCGGTCACGTCGGGCCGCGCCACGCCTTCGGCCGGCGGATGGCTCAGGCGCTGGACGGTGTGGATCGGCGCGATCCAGACGGAGTTCAACCGCGATCTGACGGCGGCGCTGAAAAGCCTGAAGGATGGCGGCGCGTTCTGGTGGCTCGCCAGCGTGTCGTTCCTCTATGGCATCGTGCACGCGGCCGGCCCGGGCCACGGCAAGGTGGTGATCTCCTCGTATCTCCTCGCCAACGAGGCGCGGCTGCGCCGCGGCGTGCTGATCGCCTTCATCGCGTCCTTCGTGCAGGCGGTGGTGGCGGTGGGGCTAATCGGTTTGCTCGCGGTCGTCCTCAACCTGACGAGCATGGCGATCGATTCGACGGCGCGGACCTTCGAGGCCGGAAGCTTCGCGCTCGTCGCGGCGCTCGGGATCTATCTGCTGCTGGCGAAGGGTCGCGCGGCGTGGGCCGTGCTGCATGGCGGCGACGCGCATGCGCATCATCACCACCATCATCATGACCATGCCTCCCCCTCCCCCTTGTGGGGAGGGGTTAGGGGAGGGGCAGCGCCCGCTTCACCGCACGAAGACTCTGCGCATGATCATCAGCATTCCCATGCTCATCAGGGTGCCCATCTCCGTCATCAGAAGGACCTCGGAGACCCCTCCCCCAGCCCCTCCCCACAAGGGGGAGGGGGGAGTATTGGCATGGCAGGCGCGGCGGCGGCGGTGCTCTCGGTCGGCATCCGGCCATGCACCGGTGCGCTCGTCGTCCTCGTCTTCGCGCTGTCACAAGGCGTGTTCTGGGCCGGCGCCGCCTCGACGTTCGTGATGGCGCTCGGAACGGCGATCACCGTGGCGGTGCTCGCGGCGCTCGCGGTCGGAGCGAAGGATGTCGCGCGGCGGCTCGCGCGTGGCGACGACCGGCGCGCTGGTCAGGTGATGCTCGGGCTGGAGCTTGCCGCGGCGCTCGCGATCACGGTGCTCGGCGTGGTGCTCTTCGTCGGCAGCCTTTATGCGCCGGGCTTTTCCGGGAGCTCGATCGGCTGACCGTGCGGGGTCGCCTCGGCGGCCGCGCGCCACGCTTCCTTGAGCTCGAGGAGGACCCCGTCGGAGGCGACCTGCTTGCGGCCGAGGATATCCTCTAGCGCTGCGAGCCACGCCTGCCAGTAGGCTTCCGGATCAGACGCGTCGCGCCGGGTCGCCTCGGCGACCTTCGGACCGAGCGTCGCCGACCATTCCGACCATGAGAAGAGGCCTCGCTCGTTGAGCGCCACCGCGAGCGCAAAGGCCCGTGCCGCCCATGCGGTCGGAAACACCGGGCCGTCGACATCCCGGGGGATCGAAGCGACACCCGCGACCGCCGCCTGCCCGCTCTCAGATCGCATCGAGATACGGCTCCCAGAGGTCGAGGTGCACAACGTCGCCGGCGCGTCCCTCAGGGCCCCACAGCTCGACCGCGTCGAAGGCGACGGAGTAGAGCCAATGCGGGCTCTCGCCCTTGCCCGTGGAGTTCGAGTCGGGAAAGACGTGTGCGCCATGGATGCGGGCGACTACGCCGCTCCGTCCACGGACATAGCGCGGCAGGCGCGTGTGCCCCGACGGGTTCATCACTTTCGCGCGGACGCGATCGCCGATCTTGAAAGCAGGCGGGGTGGAAACCTTCCGCTCATAGTTGCTTCCCTTGGCGAGGATCGCCGGGACGTCGGCAGCTGCGGGCACGCGCGGCAGCTTCTTTGCGGGCGACGTGCTCTCTCCGCTTTCGAGCTCGGCAGGCGTGGCAAGCCCGTGCTCGACGACCAGCCGCTCCAGGCCTCCGAGCCATTTCTCGTAGTAGCTCGCGGCGAGATATTCTGCCGGCGGGATGCGCTCGCGAGCATGGCGCACCATGTCGATGTTCCAGGCGCCGGTCGCGCCCATGGCGAGCGACAGCGCTGCCGCACGGCGCTCCCATCCGCTGTGGAAGACAGGTTCGTCCGCCTCCGGCGCGACAGGGCCGAACCCTTGCGCGCCGCCCATGTCGTGGGGCCCGTTCATGCGAGGGACGCAGGCGAAAGCGGCAGCCCGGTGCCGATCATCGAGTCGCGCGTGACAAGGGATGCGAGCTTCTCCTCGCTCCAGCCCTCCGTTCCTCGCGGCCGCATCGGCACGACGAGGTAGCGGACCTCCGCCGTGGAATCCCACACGCGGATCTTCGTGCTCTCGGGAAGCGTCACGCCGAACTCGGCGAGCACGCCGCGCGGGTCGATCACCGCACGCGAGCGGTAGGGCGGCGACTTGTACCAGACCGGCGGGAGCCCCAGCACCGCGACGGGGTAGCAGGAACAGAGCGTGCAGGTGACCATGTGATGCGTATCGGGCGTATTCTCGAGCGCCACCAGGTGCTCGCTCTGGCGTCCGGTGAAGCCGAGCGAGGCGATCGCCGCGGTCGCATCGTCGAAGAGCCATTTCCGGTAAGCCGGGTCAGACCAGGCCTTGGCAACAACCTTGGCGCCGTTCCGGGGCCCGATCTTCGTCTCGTAGGTATCGATAAAGACGTCGAGCGCCACCGGGTCGACGTAGCCCTTCTCGACGAGCAGGGTCTCGAGCGCGCGGACCCGAAGCTCGATGTCATCGAGATGCGAGCGCTCATGCGCGTGGTCATGACCATGCGCGTGCTCGTGACCGTGATCACCGTGGTGGTGTTGGTGATCGCCGTGGTGATGGTGGTGATGATCGCGCTGCTGCATGGCGTCACTCCGCAGCCATCAGCGCCTGCGGGGTATGCCCGCGCGCCGCGTCGGCGAAGGCCCGGAAGATCGCGCCGGACGCAGGGTCGGTCGCCGCCCAGTATTCCGGATGCCACTGGACCCCGAACGCGAAGGCGCTGGCATCCGCGACGCGCACCGCCTCGATGGTGCCGTCCGGGGCGCGCGCTTCCACGACGAGACGCGGCGCAAGCTTATCGACCACCTGGCGGTGCACCGAGTTGACCTTGATGCAACGAGCGCCGAGCAGCTTCGCGAGCCGGCTGTCCGCCTCGAAATCCACCTCGTGGGCGAGCTTGAAGCGCTCGTCGATCGGCAGATGGATCGGTGCGCGGTGGTCGAGGCTTCCGGGGCGCTCCTGCGCCTCCGTGACAAGCGTCCCGCCGAGCGCCACGTTCAATTCCTGGAAGCCGCGGCAGATGGCGAGGAGCGGCACGCCCATGTCGATCGCGAGCGGGATCAGCTTCAGCGTCGTCGCGTCGCGATCGAGATCATAGGGCTCGTATTTCTCCGAGGGCGTCTCGCCGTAGCGCTCCGGATGGACATTCGAGCGCGAGCCGGTGAGGAGCACGCCGTCGACGCGGGAGAGGATCGCAGGAAGATCGAGCGCGTCCCCGAGACTCGGAAGCAGCAACGGTTGCCCTCCGACCAGGCTCACCGCCTTCAGATATGTGTCGAGCGCCGCATGCCAGACATAGTCGTCGGCGGGGCGGATCTCGGTCGAGACGAGGATGATCGGATGCACGGCTGGGTCTTATCTGCTGTCTGGATGGTGAATATTTGAGCATTCCAATTCTAGCGCCAACCTTAGAGCCTGTCTTGCGTTTCAGCCGGCTCAGTATGGACAATCGCATCCGCAGCGTGTCACGCTCCCAGTAACTCAGAATTGCCCGCGAAAACACGGCAATCAGTGGGAGGGAAAATCGTCATGGATCGTCGTGCATTCATCAGGAAGGCCGGCGCCGTCGCCACCGGGGCGGCCGCCGCGACAACGCTTGCCGCACCCGCCATCGCCCAGTCGGCGCCGGAGTTCAAATGGCGTTTGGGCTCGAGCTTCCCGAAGAGCCTCGACACCATCTACGGCGGCGCCGAGACGTTCTGCAAATTCGTGTCAGAGGCGACGGACGGAAAATTCAGCATCCAGCCCTTCCCGGGCGGCGAGCTCTTCCCCGGCCTGCAGGTGCTCGACAAAGTGCAGGACGGCACGGTCGAGGTCGGCCACACGGCGCTCTACTACTACTGGGGCAAGGACCCGACCTTCGGCTTCGGCACCTCGATCCCCTTCGGCCTGAACAACCGTCTCCAGAACGCCTGGTGGTTCTACGGCGGCGGCAAGGCGGCGCTGAACGAATTCATGGCCGGCTACAACGCGGTCGGCATCGCGGCCGGCAATACCGGCGTGCAGATGGGCGGCTGGTTCCGCAAGGAGATCAAGTCGGCGGTCGATCTGAATGGCGTGAAGATGCGCATCGGCGGCTTCGGCGGCTCGGTCATCTCGAAGATCGGCGTCGTCCCGCAGCAGATCGCCGGCGGCGACATCTATCCGGCGCTCGAGAAGGGCACGGTGGACGCGGCGGAATGGATCGGCCCCTATGACGACCAGAAGCTCGGCTTCAACAAGGTCGCGCCCTACTACTACTATCCGGGCTGGTGGGAAGGCGGCTCGATGCTGCACGTCCTCGTCGGCAAGGACAAATGGGATGCCCTGCCGAAGAGCTACCAGGCGATCATCGAGGCGGCCGGCGCCTACGCCAATGATGAGATGATGGCGAAGTATGACATCCTGAACCCCAAGGCTCTCCGCGAGCTCGTCGCGGCGGGCGCCAAGCTGAACCCGTTCCCGGCGGACGTAATGGATGCCTGCTTCAAGGCTTCGACCGAGGTCTATGCGGACCTGAACGCCAAGAATCCCGCCTTCAAGAAGGTCTGGGATACCTGGGCGCCGGTCCGCTCCGAAGGAAATCTCTGGTGGCAGGTCGGCGAGAGCACCTTCGACGCCTTCATGATGGCGCAGCAGCGCGCCAAGGCGCTCTAGTCCGGACTGAGATCGGAACGAGCCCGGGGCCGCATGGCCTCGGGCTTCTCGTTGCGCAATGCCGGTCAGTCGAAGGATGGCGGCGCCGGCGCGCTGAAATCGGGAAGCTGCAGCCCGCCGCCGCCGTCGTTGGTCGGCACGTTGATCTCGACGTCGGCCGGGTTAATTCCCGTGCCGACACCCTTGTAGTGCATGATCATCGACGGGAAGGCGATCGCGATACCGACCATCAGCACCTGGATGATGACGAACGGCACCGCGCCCCAATAGATCTGCCCGGTCGTGACGCCCTGCATGGTCTTGCCGGTCACGCGATCCCGATACGCTTCGCGCGGCGCGACCGAGCGCAGGTAGAAGAGCGCAAAGCCGAAAGGCGGATGCATGAAGCTCGTCTGCATGTTTATGCCGAGAAGCACGCCGAACCAGATGAGGTCGATGCCGAGCGCTTCGGCTGGTCCCGCGAGGAGCGGCACGATGATGAAGGCAAGCTCGAAGAAATCGAGGAAGAAGGCGAGCACGAAGACGACGGCGTTGACGACGAGCAGGAAGCCGACCTGTCCGCCGGGGAGCGAGACGAGCAGGTGCTCGACCCATTTGTGGCCGTCGACCCCGTAGAAGGTCAGCGAGAAGACGCGCGCCCCGACGAGGATGAACACCACGAATGCGGAGAGCTTGGTCGTCGCGTCGAGCGCCTGCCGCATGAGGTCGAAGTTCAGGCGCCGGCGCGCGATGGCGAGCACGAGCGCACCGACCGCGCCCATCGCGCCGCCCTCTGTCGGCGTGGCGATGCCCTGGAAGATCGTCCCGAGCACGAGGAAGATCAGGATCAGCGGTGGCAGGAGATCGGAGACGATCTTCCAAACGGCCGCGGCGATCGGCTTCGACGGCGCGTTGAGGAGGGAGAAGACGCCGCCGCCGAGCGCAAGCAGCGCGACGAGATAGGGCCACTCTCCGATCAGCCAGAGAAATATTGCGAGGAGCCAGTTGCCGAAGCCGTCGGATATCGGCGGCAGGGCGCTCGCCCCTTCGATCAGCGCCCAGACGCCACGCCAGAGGACGAAGAGCCCCGCCACGAAGAAGGCCGCGGCGGCGATCGTCGCCAATGTTCGCGGCAGGAGGCGGAGAAGCGCCAGATAGACGAAATAGGCGATCGCGAAGCCAATGAGCAGGATCAGCATCGTCAGCGTCGGGTCAGTGGTGGTCGCCTCGAGCTGGCGTGCGAGCGGCGGCGCGACGTCGTTCAGAACTGAAACCGCCAGCGGCGGATCGAAGAGCAGGATCATCCCCCAGAGCACCAGCGCCAACGGGAAGAGGATGGCGAGAAGCACAGGGGTGTATTCGGCACCTTCACCGAACGACCGCGCCTCCGGCGGAAGCGCCGGCGCCGCCTTCGGGAAGATCATCGTCGCGAGGAAGACGTAGATCATGTAGAGGCCGGTCAGCACCAGGCCCGGGATGATCGCACCCTTGTACATGTCGCCGACCGAGCGGCCGAGCTGGTCAGCCATGATGATGAGGACGAGGCTCGGCGGGATTATCTGCGCCAACGTGCCGGAGGCGGCGATCACGCCGCTCGCGAGCCGGCGGTCATAACCGTAGCGGAGCATGATCGGCAGCGAGATCAGGCCCATGGCGATGACGGAGGCGGCGACCACGCCGGTCGTCGCGGCAAGCAGCGCGCCGACGCAGATCACCGCGTAGGCGACGCCGCCCCTCACCGGGCCGAAGAGCTTGCCCGCGGTGTCGAGGAGCTCCTCCGCCATGCCGGATCGTTCGAGGATCAGCCCCATGAAGGTGAAGAACGGGATCGCGAGCAGCGTCTCGTTCGACATGATGCCCCACACGCGGTCCGGAAGTGCCTGCAGGAACGTCGGATGGAAGAGATCGAGGCCGATGCCGATGACGGCGAAGCTCAGGCCTACGAAGGAGAGCGAAAACGCGACCGGGTAGCCGATGAGCAGGAAGATGACGAGCGCCGCGAACATGATCGGCGCCATGTTGTCGATGAAGAAGGCGAGCATCCCGCGCTCCTACTCGACCGTGACCTGGTGCTGCGGATGCGCGGGCGAGGGGTCCGGCAGCGCGCCGCGAATGATCGCCAGACGCTTGATGATCTCGGAGAGCGCCTGGAAGAAGAGCAGCACGAATCCGACGAAGATGGCGAGCCGTCCCGGCCAGATGATGAGCCCGCCGGCGCTTCCCGACATCTCGCCGGAGCGGAACGAGCGGTAGAAGAACGGCCAGCTCAGCACGATCATGAGGATCGTGAAGGGCAGGAGCATGAAGATGTGGCCGAGAAGGTCGATCCAGCTCCGCGTCCGCCGCGACAGGTTGTTCGAGATGATATCGATGCGGATGTGCTCGTTGCGCTGCAGCGTATAGGACGCGGCAACCAGGAAGGCCCACCCGAACAGGTACCATTGCAGCTCCAGCCAGGCGTTGGAGCTGATGTCGAAGACTTTTCGGACGATGGCGTTGCCGGCGCTGACGAGGATCGCGGCGAGAATCAGCCACATCACCGAGCGCCCGAGGAATGCCGTGATCCGATCGACGAAGCGCGAAAAGGCGAGAGGTTCGCTCCACCCCGGCGGCGGGTCAATCACCACGCCACTGCCTTCCTGGGAGGGCTGCATCACGCGTCCTCTTCGCAGTTGCGACGGGAATTGAGACGAAAAAGGGCAGCGGCCAGAAACGGCGTTGCGGCCCCCGATCCCCTCGAACGTTTCCCCATAGCGATACCAGCATAGGTCCGATCGATCAGCAACCATGCCGGGCCGAGGTGCGTGGACTGCCGCCCGAATTGTTCCGCCGCGAGGAAAAATGGGGATAGGATTTGGCCGCGCGCCCCACCAGATTCTCTTCTGGGGGCGCTCCGGCCGGCGGAGAAGGAGAGAATGCCCCGTCCGAAGGTGACGCTCGACGACAAATACGATCTCGGACAGGAGCGCGTGTTCCTGTCGGGAACGCAGGCTGTCGTGCGGCTCGCCTTGATGCAGAAGGCGCGCGATCGCGCCGCGGGCCTGAACACCGCCGGCTTCGTCAGCGGTTATCGTGGCTCGCCCCTCGGCGGGCTGGACCTCCAGTTCATGCGCGCCAGCGCGCGCCTCAAGGAACACGACATCGTCTTCCAGCCGGGCCTCAACGAGGATCTCGCCGCGACGTCCCTCTGGGGAAGCCAGCAGGCGGAGCTGCACGGCGAAGGCCGCTACGACGGCGTCTTCGGCATCTGGTACGGCAAAGGGCCGGGCGTCGACCGGAGCGGCGACGCGCTCCGCCATGCCAACTTCGAAGGTTCATCGAAGCATGGCGGCGTAGTCGCGCTGATGGGCGACGACCACACCTGCGAGAGCTCGACCACGGCGCATCAGTCGGAGTTCGCCTTCGTCGACGCGATGATTCCGATCCTGAACCCCGCTGGTATCCAGGAGATCGTCGACTACGGGCTCTATGGCTTTGCGCTGTCGCGCTTCGCGGGCGTCTGGACCGGCATCAAATGCGTCAAGGACAACGTCGAATCGACCGGCGTCATAGAGAGCGCGCCCGACCGCGTCCGCCCCGTGATTCCGGATTTCACGATGCCGCCCGGCGGGCTCAACATCAGGCCGGGCCGCCACGCGCTCGAAAAGGAAGAGCTGCTGCATCGCTGGAAACGGCCGGCGATGCTCGCCTTCCTGCGCGCGAACGGCCTCGACCGCCTGGTCAACCGCGGCGGACCGAACCCGCGGCTCGGCATCGTGTCGCTCGGAAAAAGCTGGCTCGATACGCTCGGCGCGCTCGATCTCCTCGGCATCGACGAGAAGCGCGCCGCCGATCTCGGCATCAGGCTCTACAAGGTCGCGGTGCCCTGGCCGCTCGAGCCGGAGGGCGTCAACCGCTTCGCCGACGGACTGGAGACGATCCTCGTCGTCGAGGAGAAGCGCTCGCTGGTCGAGACGCAGCTTAAGGAACAGCTCTACGGGCGCGCCAACGCGCCGGTCCTGATCGGCAAGAAGGACGAGCACAACAATGTGCTTCTTCCGGCATGGGGTGCGCTCGACGCGACCCAGATCGCCGTCATCATCGGACGCCGCATCCTCGCTTACGCCAATGACCCGGAGATCGCCGCGAGACTGAAGCGACTCGAACATGCCGAAGCCGTGCTCGCGGAAACGGTGGATGTCGGCCATCGCGCGCCGCATTTCTGCTCAGGGTGCCCGCACAACATCTCGACGAATGTTCCGGAGGGCAGCCGCGCCTATGCCGGCATCGGGTGCCATACGATGGTGCTCTGGATGGACCGCCGCACCGAAGGCTTCACCCAGATGGGTGGCGAGGGCGCCAACTGGATCGGCGAGGCGCCATTTTCGAAGCGCGATCACGTCTTCCAGAATCTTGGCGACGGCACCTATGGCCACTCCGGCATCCTGGCGATCCGCGCCGCCGCCGCAGCCGGCGTCAACATCACCTACAAGATCCTCTACAACGACGCTGTCGCGATGACCGGCGGCCAGCCCGTCGAAGGCAACCTCTCCGTTGACAAGATCGCGCGGCAGGTCGCGGCGGAGGGCGCCAAACGCGTCGCTGTCGTCACCGACGATCCGCACAAATATCCGACCAATGCGGAATGGCCCGAGGGGCTCACCATCCATCACCGCTCGGCGCTTACCGAGGTGCAGGAGGAGCTCCGCGGCGTCAAAGGCCTGAGCATCCTGATCTACGACCAGACCTGTGCGGCGGAGAAGCGTCGGCGCCGGAAGCGCGGCACGTTCCCCGATCCCGACAAGCGCGTCGTCATCAACAGCCTCGTCTGCGAAGGCTGCGGCGATTGCGGCGTCAAATCGAACTGCGTCTCGATCCAGCCGCTCGAAACCGAATTCGGGCGGAAGCGTACAATCGAACAGTCGAGCTGCAACAAGGACTATTCCTGCGTCGAGGGCTTCTGCCCGTCCTTTGTCACCGTGCACGGCGCGCGGCTGAAATCCGGAACCGGCGTTGCGAACGACAGGCTCCCGCCCGTGCCGGAGCCGACGATCGCGCGGCCGACGCGGACGCAGGCGGTGCTCATCACCGGCGTCGGGGGCACCGGCATCGTGACCGTCGGCGCGGTGCTCGGCATGGCCGCGCACCTCGACGCTCTCGGCGCCGGCATCATCGACATGGCGGGCCTAGCGCAGAAGGGCGGCGCCGTCGCGATCCACATGCGCATCGGGCCGTCGCCCGACGCGATCCACGCAATCCGCATCTCGGCCGAGGAAGCCGACACCGTCCTCGCCTGCGATATTGTCGTCGCAGGGTCGAAGAAGGCGCTCGCCGCAATCAAACCCGGCGAGAGCAAGGTCTTCGTCAATCTGCACGAGACCTATCCCGGAGACTTCACCCGCGCCGCGGATTTTTCGCTGCCGACGCGCCGGCTCAGGCAGGCGATCAGCGAGCGTGCGGGCGAGGGCCATGCGCATTTCGTCGAGGCGGAGCGGCTTGCGAGCCGTCTCGTCGGCGATGCGATCGCGACCAACATGCTGATGGTCGGCTACGCCTGGCAGCAGGGCGGCCTTCCGATCAGCCGCGCCTCCATCCTCGAGGCGATCCGGCTGAACGGCGTCGAGGTCGAGATGAACATCGCCGCGTTCGAGTGGGGCCGCCGCGCCGCGTTCGACGTCTCAGCAGCCGAGCTCGCCGCCGGCGTGAAGACCGAAGCGCATGTCCCGACGCTCGCCGACATCGTCGCGCGCCGCGTCGCGTTCCTTACCGATTACCAGGATTCGCGCTACGCCGCGCGCTACGAAGCGGCGGTGGCGCGGACGGCGGCGGCGGAGACGCGCGTGGTGCCTGGCTCGACCGCGCTCGCCACGGAAGTCGCGCATTCGCTCTTCAAGCTGATGGCGATCAAGGACGAGTACGAGGTTGCGCGGCTCTTCACCGACGGGTCTTTCGCGAAGCAACTCGGCGAACAATTCGCGAGCTGGGACAGGCTGGAGTTCAATCTCGCCCCGCCGCTCCTCGCCCGTCGCGACAAGCGCACCGGGCACCTGAAGAAGCAGACCTTCGGGCCGTGGATGATGTCGGCGTTCCGGGTGCTCGCGAGGCTGAAGGGATTGCGGGGAACGGCCTTTGACCTTTTCGGCCGCACCGCCGAGCGGAAATGGGAGCGCCAGTTGCTCGCGGACTACGAGGCGACGCTGGAGGCAATCGCTTCCCAGCTCACCGCCGCGAATTTCGATGTCGCGCTGGCGCTCGTCGCCTATCCGAGGAAGATCCGCGGCTTCGGGCACGTGAAGCAAGCGCAGGCGCGAGCGCCCCTCGCCGAACGCGAGCGGCTCCTGAAGGCGCTCGCGGATCCCAAGGCCGAAGTGCTCGCGGAGGCGGCAGAATAGCCCGGCTCGCGGGGTAAACCAGGCTTGTTCTCGTTATAACAGTCGTTATAATAAGGCCTGACTTAACCCAGAGCCGGCGTCCATGCACCAAGTCAAGGTAACCCAGATCGGCAACTCGCTTGGTGTCGTTCTTCCGAAGGATATCGTCGAGAAGCTCGGCATCGCGCGCGGCCAGATGCTCAGCCTCTCGGAGACGGCGAACGGACTCGAGCTTTCTGCCTTCGACCCGGAGTTCGAGGAGCAGATGCAGGTCGCGGAAGAGATCATGGACCGCTATCGCGATACTCTTCGCGAACTCGCGAAATGACCTGGCGCTGGGTGACCGCCCGCGTCGCAAAGTCGATCCACCTCAGGCAAATCCAGCGGCACGGCGGCGGGCATGGGCTGCGCGACGAAGGTCTGCTCGAGTCTGCGCTTGCTCGCCCTCAGAACCAGGCGACCTACGGATCGCCGACAGTCTTTGATCTGGCGGCAAGCTACGCCTTCGGCATCGCCCGCAACCATCCCTTCGTGGACGGCAACAAGCGGACCGCCTTCGTCGTCTCCGTGGTCTTCCTGAGGCTGAACGGCCACGAACCAACGGCTGAGCAGGCCGAAGCGGCGGTGGTTTTCATCCGCCTCGCCGCGGGGGAATTCTCCGAGCCCGAGCTCGCGGAGTGGTTTCGGCGGAACACGCGGCCGCCGGCGGTCGAGTTTCTTTCTGCGGAGCAGGATCAGTGACGACCTCGACGCTCGAGCGTGCGGATGCGCGCCGCGAGGAGATGCGCGCGCCGAATCTTCCCGCCGACCATCCCGCGGTCGCCGCGGGGAAGATCGGCGTGCTGCTCGTCAATCTCGGCACGCCGGAAGGCACGAGCTATTGGCCGATGCGGCGCTATCTGTCGGAGTTCCTTTCCGACCGGCGCGTCATCGAGTGGTCGCCGCTCTTCTGGCAGCCGATCCTGCAGGGAATCGTTCTCTCTGTCAGACCGAAGAAGAGCGGCGCGCTCTACGAATCGATATGGAACAAGGACAGGAATGAGTCGCCGCTCCGGACTTTCACGCGCGCTCAGGCGGAGAAGCTTGCGGTGGAGCTCGCAGGCGAGAGGGATGTCATCGTCGACTGGGCGATGCGTTACGGCTCACCCTCGATCGGCGAAAGGCTCGACGCTCTGAAGGCGGCAGGCTGCGAGCGCATCCTCGTCTTCCCGCTCTATCCGCAATACAGCGCCACGACGACCGCGACGGTGAATGACAAGGCGTTCGAGGCGCTGCAGAAGATGCGCTGGCAGCCGGCGCTTCGCACCGTGCCGCCCTATCACGACGAACCGGTCTACATCGATGCGCTCGCCGAGAGCATCGAGCGGCATTTCTCCGCGCTCGACTTCGAGCCCGAGGTCCTGATCGCCTCCTATCATGGGCTGCCGAAATCCTACTTCGAGAAGGGCGATCCGTACCATTGCCATTGCCAGAAGACGACGCGGCTGCTGCGCGAACGGCTCGGCTGGAGCAACGACAGGATCATCACGACCTTCCAGTCGCGCTTCGGGCCAGAGGAATGGCTGCAGCCCTACACCGACAAGACGGTCGAGAGGCTCGCGCACGAGGGCGTGCGAAGAATCGCGATTGTGAACCCCGGTTTCGTGTCCGACTGCCTGGAGACGCTCGAGGAGATCGCCGTGCAGAACCGCGAGTTCTTCCTGCATGCGGGCGGCGAGAAATTCTCGCACGTGCCGTGCCTGAACGATTCGCCGCAGGGCATGCGGGTCATCACTTCGATGGTGGTGCGCGAGCTATCGGGCTGGCTCTAGCAGGCGGCATCTGCGCCCGCCCGCCACGCATGAAGCCCGTATGAAATTGCTTCGGCTCCGAATGATGTTAACCGGCGCTTAACCACAACGGCCTCAAATCGTAACGAAGCTGTTAACGAGGCCGTCCGGTGAATCTCGCCGTCCAACCCCGCAAGTCGCTGCGTTTTCGTGGCCGCTCGTTCATGGCGCTGCTGTTCGCGCCGGAACCGCCGCTCGAGGAGTGGTTTGCCGAGCTCGACGCCTGGTCGAAGAAATCGCCCGGCTACTTTGTAGGCCGGCCGATCATTCTCGACGTCTCCGCGCTGCCGCTCGACAAGGACGGTCTCGCAAAACTGATTTCCGATCTGCACGACCGCGATATCCGGATCATGGGCGTCGAAGGCACGAAAGCGTCGTGGCTCGGTCTCGGCATGCCGCCGCTCGTCTCGGGCGGCCGCGCCTCGAGCATCACCGACTTCCCCGAGCCCGCGCAGGCGGTTGCCGCGGAGGAATCGAAACCGGCGACGGCGGCGCCTGCAGAGGAACCCGCTTCGGCCTCTCGCGCGCCTTCGCTCGTCCATGACCAGCCGGTGCGCTCCGGCCAGTCGGTGATCTTCCCCGATGGCGACGTGACCATCCTCGGCTCGGTCGCCTCCGGTTCCGAGGTCGTCGCGGGCGGCTCGATCCACATCTACGGCGCGCTCCGCGGCCGCGCCATCGCCGGTTCGACCGGCAATTCCGCCGCGCGCATTTTCTGCAACAAGCTCGAAGCCGAGCTTATCGCGATCGACGGCCTCTACCGTACGGCCGACGAGATGGACCCGCAATATCGCAGCCGGCCGGTTCAGGCCTGGCTCGATGGCGAGACGATGTCGATGGCGGCGCTCAGCTAAAGGGACAGGAGGTTCTGCATTATGGCCAAGGTTCTGGTCGTGACTTCGGGGAAGGGCGGCGTCGGAAAGACGACCTCGACAGCGGCGCTCGGCGCGGCACTCGCCAAGATGGGCAAGAACGTCGTCGTCGTGGATTTCGACGTCGGCCTCCGCAACCTCGATCTCGTGATGGGCGCCGAGCGGCGCGTGGTCTACGACCTCATCAACGTGGTGCAGGGCGATGCGAAGCTCCCGCAGGCGCTGATCCGCGACAAGCGGGTCGAGACGCTCCACCTGCTCCCCGCCTCGCAAACGCGCGACAAGGATGCGCTGAGCGAAGAGGGCGTTGCGCGCGTCATGGGCGAGCTTCGCGAGAAGTTCGACTGGGTGATCTGCGACAGCCCGGCGGGCATCGAGCGCGGCGCAACGCTTGCCATGCGCCATGCGGACGTCGCCGTCGTCGTCACCAACCCGGAAGTCTCGTCGGTCCGCGACTCCGACCGCATCATCGGACTGCTCGACTCCAAGACGCTGCGCGCCGAGAAGGGTGAGCGAATGGACAAGCATCTCCTCCTCACCCGCTTCGATCCGGGTCGCGCGGAACGCGGCGAGATGCTGAAGACCGAAGATGTTCTGGAGATCCTCTCCATCCCGCTCCTCGGCATTATCCCGGAGAGCGAGGAAGTGCTCCGGGCGTCGAACGTTGGCTCCCCTGTCACGATCGCCAATCCGCTATCGGCTGCGGCGCGCGCATACGCTGACGCAGCAAAACGCCTGACCGGCGAGACCGTCACGCTGACGATCCCGACCGATAAGAAGAGTCTCTTCGGTAAACTGTTCACGCGGAGGGCCGCATGAACCTGTTCAGTTTTTTCAAGAAGGGCGCGACTGCGCCGGTCGCGCGCGACCGGCTGCAGATCCTGCTCGCGCACGAGCGAGCGATCGCCGGCGGCTCCGACCTCGTCGCGATCCTCCGCGAGGAAATCCTCGCAGTGATCAAGAAGCACGTGCCGGTCGATTCCGAAAAGGTGCAGGTGAAAATGGAGCGCGGCGAGTCGGTCTCCATGCTCGAGGTCGACATCGAAATCCCGACACCGACGAAGAGCGCGGCGAAGCCCGCAGCGCCTGCGAAGCCGAAGCCTGCCGCGACCACACCCAAAGCTGCGGCAGCCGCGACCTAGGGGCTCTCGAGAACAAGGAAGAAGGCCGCCCAGTGCGGCCTTTTCTTTTGAACTCAGAAAATGCGCGTCAGTTATTTCGCATGAAGTCCGCGAATGCGTCCTTGTAGTCCGGGTGCCAGCGAGAGGGCGGGGCGATTCAGGATGACATCATCAATCGCCCAGCGCATGCGCTTTTCGTCCATCTGCCGCGTCACATCGTTGTCCGGGCAGAGGATGTAGAAGTCGCCCGCCTCGAGGCTCTTCAGCATGAAATCCACGACCTGTTCCGGTGTCCACGCGCCGGCCGGCTTTTCCGTGCGGTCGGCGCGCGTGAGAGTCGTGAAGGTGAAGCCCGGCACCAGCAGGTGCGCCGTAACCTGACAGCCCTCGACGTTGCGGAGCTCGTGCGCGAGAGCCTCGGTGACGACCTTCACGCCGGCCTTCGACAGATTGTAGGCGGTCTCGCCGGGCGGGCAGGTGATCCCCTGCTTCGAGCCGGTATTGGCGATGCCTGCCGGCGTCCGCTGCGCGATCATCGCCGGCCCGAAGACCTGCACGCCGTGGATGACGCCCCAGAGATTTGTGTCGAGGATTTCCTGCCAGCGCTTCGGGTCGCCAAAGAGCGTCGCACCTGATCCGCCGCGACCGGCATTGTTCATCAGGAACGCCACCTCGCCGAACGTCTCATAGGCGCGCGCCTTTAGCCGCTCGACGTCCCCGCGCTTCGAGACATCGGTCGGCACGCCGATCACTTCGCCCTGGCGCCCGGCGATCTGCGCAACCCGCGCGACGGCTTCCTCCAGAACGTTTACATTGGCGTCCGCCATGCACACCTTCATGCCGAAACTGGCAAACCGCTCCGCGGCGGCGAGCCCGATGCCGCTTGCGGCGCCGGTGATGACTGCGGTGCGTCCGGGCTCGAGGGCGGGATGATGCGGCATGCTCTGCACTCCTGAGGATCGCTTTTCGACCGTCGATGACATGACGCAGGGCGATCCACAACAGCGACCCGGCGGGAGCCGGCCGTGAGCGAAGCGGTGACGCGGCGCCTTGCGGCGATCCTTGCCGCCGACGTCGTCGGATACAGCCGCATGATGGGCGAGGACGAGTCGGGAACGCTCGCCACCCTGAAGCATCTCTGGGGCGACGTCTTCAAGCCCGCCGTCGCAGGACATCGCGGGCGCGTGGTGAAGATGATGGGCGACGGGGCGCTCGTGGAGTTCGGCAGCGCCGTCGATGCGGTTGAATGTGCGATCGCCGTGCAGGAAGCGCTCGGCGCGTCGCACGGCGGTGGCGTCCGTCTTCGCATCGGCATCAATCTTGGCGAGATCGTCATCGAGGGCGGTGACATTTTTGGCGATGGCGTCAACGTCGCGGCGCGGCTCGAGGGGCAGGCGCCGGAAGGCGGCGTGCTGATCTCGGACGCCGTGCACATGCAGGTTCACGGCAAGGTCCCCCGCACCTTCGTCGACCGCGGCGAGATCCCGCTGAAGAACATCAGCCGTCCCGTCCGCGCCTGGTCATGGGGCGGCGAAGGAGCGGCGACAGCTTCTAGGCATGCTACCCGGTCGGCGCCGACCGAGAAGCCGTCGATCGCAGTGCTTCCCTTCACGGTGATGTCGAACGATCCGGAGCAGGAGTTCTTCGCCGACGGTCTCGTCGAGGACATCCTGACGACGCTCGCCAAGCTCTCCGGGCTGACGGTCATCGCGCGGAACTCGAGCTTTGCCTACAAGGGCCGCGCGATCGACGTGCGCGAAGTCGCCGGCGAGCTCGGCGTCCGCTACGTGCTCGAGGGAAGCGTGCGGAAATCCGGCAGTCGCATCCGCATCACGGCGCAGCTCATCGATGCGGCGACCGGCGCGCACAAATGGGCGGAACGCTTCGACCGCAGCGTCGACGACATCTTCGCGGTTCAGGACGAGATCACGCTGACGCTTGCGACCGAGATGCAGGTGCAGCTCACCGAAGGCGAGCAGGCGCGCCTGCGCTACACGACGACATCCAACGTCGAGGCCTGGAGCCTCTGGGTCGAAGGCCTGAAATTCTACCACGGGCCGGTCACCGGCGAGAGCCAGATCCGCGCGCAGCAGTGCTGGCAGAAGGCGCTGGCGCTCGATCCGAACTCGGCGCCGCTCAATGCGATGATCGGCTTCACCTACTTCGCCGCCGCGCGGTTCGGCTGGTGGGAAGACCGCGAAACCTCGCTTCGAAAGTCGCAGGCCTATGTGGACAGGGCGCTCGCGATCGACCCCGAGAATCCCGATGCGCACCGCACCGCCGCAGGCATCCTGCTCGTCCGGAGACGCTTCGATGAAGCGGTCGCGGCGGCGCGGAAGGTCGTAGCCTTCGCGCCGAGCCATCCCGACGGCCTGATGTTTTCGGCCTTCGTGCTCGCGTGCTCAGGACATGCGCCGGAGGCGATCGGCCTCATCCAGAAGGCGATCAAGCTCAGCCCGACCCATCCGGCCAATTATTTCGGTCAGCTCGGAAACGCCTATCGGCTCGGGGGCAGGAATGAAGAGGCCGTGCAGGCGTTCCGCGCATACAACGCGCGGAGCCCGGGCTTCGGACTTGCGGATATTGTGATGATCGAGGAGCAGGCCGGAGACATCGACGCAGCGCGGAAGACTGCCGCGGAGCTGATGGCGGCGCGACCGGACTTCACGGTGTCATCGTGGATCGACACCCAGTTCCGCAGCGACACGGCCCAGATGGAGCGGGACGCCGCCTCGCTCCGCGCTGCCGGCGTCCCCGAATAGCAAAACGAAAGGCCCCCTCCGGCTGGAGCGGGCCTTCCGAAAAAGTCCTGCAGCTCAGGCTGCCGCGACGAGCTTCCGCTTCTCCGACTTCGCCGGCGCCGGGTCGGCGTGGCGGATCTCGGTGCCGAGCACCTTCAGGCAATTCCTGATGAAGGCCGCGAGGCCCGGCCAGCCCTTGGCGGAGACGAGCTTGCCATCCATGTGCGCGCCGGTCGGCGGCACGTCGATGTATTTGCCGCCGACGGCCGTCACCTCCGGCTCGCAATATTCGAGCGCCGCGACTTCCTTGCCGCGGATCGTCTCCGGCACGGCCATCAGCACCTGCACGCCGTGGCAGATCGTGAAGATCGGCTTGTCGCTCTTGTGGAAGTGGCGGATGATCTCCTGCACGCGCTTGTCGATGCGGATGTATTCCGGCCCGCGCCCGCCCGCGACGTAGACGGCGTCATAGTCGGCCGGCTTCACTTTCGAAAAACTCTTCTTCAGCGGGAAGTTGTGGCCGAGCTTCTCGGTGTAGGTCTTGTCGCCCTCGAAGTCGTGCAGGGAGGTCTTCAGGATGTCCCCGGCGTTCTTGTCGGGACAGACCACGTCGACCGTGTGGCCCACCGCCATCATCGCCTGCTCGAAGACGAAAATCTCGTATTCCTCGCTGAAATCGCCCGTCAGCATCAGGATTTTCTTGCCAGCCATTGCCGTGTTTTCCTTCCTCCGCCGGCGCTCCCGGTGCGCCGCATGCACTGAATGAAGCCGACGCTACCATAGCGCCGCCGCCCTCCGAAAGGACGGCGCGTCTCGATTGACACAGCTGGCCCCGCCCGCCAACAGTCAGGGTCCCCGCAAAGAGGGAAATCAGGAGGAAACGCAATGAAAGTATTCACGAAGACCTTGCTCGCCGGCGTGTTCGGCCTGGCGCTGGCCGGGTCGGCCCTGGCGCAGGCCGACAAGCCGCTGACCATCCTTGAATCGGTGCCGGGCCTGAACTTCCCGTTCTTCGTCCACATGATGAACCAGATGAAGGCCGAGGCAGAGGCGCTCGGCAACATCACGGTCGTGGAGAGCGACGGCCAGGACCAGACTCCGAAGCAGACCGCCGACGTCGAGACGGCCATCGTGCAGGGCGTCGACGGCATCGTCATCAGCCCGCGCGAGGTCGACGCCATGGCGCCGGCCATCCAGAAGGCGGTCGACGCAGGCATCCCGGTCGTCACGATCGACCGTCGGGTCGACAAGGTGCCTGGCATCCTCGCGCATGTCGGCGCCGACAACGTGAAGGGCGGCGAGGCGCAGGGTCAGCTCATCATGAAGCTCTTCCCGGATGGCGCGACCATCATCAACCTGCAAGGGACGCCCGGCGCGAGCCCGGCCATCGACCGCAACAAGGGCCTGCATAACGTGCTCGATGCGGCGCCGGACAAGTACAAGTTCGTCTTCGAGCAGACGGCGAACTTCAAGCGCGCCGATGGCCTGTCGGTCACCGAATCGGCCCTCGGCGGCATGGACTCGCCTCCGCAAGTCATCGTCGCCGGCAACGACGACATGATCCTCGGGGCGATCGAGGCGCTGAAGGCCCGCAACCTTAGCAACGTCGTCACCATCGGCTTCGACGCGCTGCCCGAGGCGCTCGCAGCGGTTCGCGACGGCACGCTGACCGCCACCGTCGAGCAGTTCCCCGGCGGCCAGAGCCGCGGTGCCGTGCAGGCGCTCGTCAAGTACCTGCGTGATGGGACGAAGCCCGAGCCGCTGACGCTGCTCACGCCGAAGGCCATCACCAAGGAGAACCTGAACGAAGGCGAGCGCATCGGCGAGGTGCAATAGTAGTACGGTCTTTACCCCTCCCCCTTGTGGGGAGGGGCTAGGGGTGGGGTCTTTCCGTGCCAAGGCCTCGTTCGACGCCCCTCACCCAGACCCTCTCCCCACAAGGGGGAAAGGGTTTCCCGTGGCTAGCCAGCAAGCTGTGCAAATGACCGAGCCGCTTCTGCGCATGACCGGCATCACCAAGAGCTTCCCCGGCGTGCTGGCGCTGGGTGGGGTCGACCTGACCGTCGCGCCGGGCGAGGTCCATGCGCTCCTCGGCGAAAACGGCGCCGGCAAGTCGACACTTCTCAAGATTCTGTCGGGAGCCCAGAAGCCGGATTCCGGCACGATGGAGTTTGCGGGCGCGCCGGTGACCTTCGATTCCCCGCATGCCGCGCAGAAGCTCGGCATCGTGACCATCTATCAGGAGTTCACGCTCGCTCCGAACATGTCGATCTGCGAGAACGTGTTCATCGGCCGTGAGCCGGGCTCCAGGGTGTTCGTGAGCTGGCGCCGCATGGCGGAGGAGACCCGCGCGCTGACGCGCCGGCTCGGTCTCGACGCCGACCCGATGACCACGGTGCGCGAGCTCTCCGTCGCCGAGCAGCAGATGGTGGAGATCGCCCGCGCCCTCTCGATGAAGTCGCGGCTCATCGTCATGGACGAGCCGACGAGCGCGCTCTCCCGGGTCGAGGTCGAGAAGCTCTTCCGCATCATCCGCGATCTGAAAGCCGAAGGGATCAGCGTCATCTTCGTGACCCACCGACTCGAAGAGGTGCTCGAGATCTGCGACAGCTACACCGTGCTTCGCGACGGCCGGTTCGTCGGAACCGGCAAGGTCGCCGACACGACCATCGACGGCATCATCCGCATGATGGTGGGCCGCGAGGTGAATGCGCTGTTCAGCCACCGCACCGACGCCACCGCCGGAGAGGTGGCGCTCGCGGTCGAAGGACTTTCGCGCCGCGGCTCGGCGCGCGATCCGAGCGCGACCGTGCTCGCGGACGTCTCGTTCGAGGTGCGGCGCGGCGAGGTCCTCGGGATCGCGGGGCTGGTCGGCGCCGGGCGCACCGAGATGGCGCGCGCCGTCTTCGGGGCCGACAGGTTCGATTCCGGGCGCATCCTCGTCGACGGGAAGCCGGTGCAGATATCGTCCCCGCAGGAGGCCATCCGCCACGGCATCGGTCTCGTGCCGGAGGACCGCAAGCAGCAGGCGCTCTTCCTGTCGCTGGCGATCCGCATGAATCTCTCCATGGCGAGTCTCGACCAGATCTCGCGCTGGAAGCTCTTCGTCAACGAGGCGAAGGAGGACGCGCTGGTCGAGGAATACCGGCGGGCGCTGAATATCCGCATGGCGAATCCCGACCAGGTGGTCGCCAGCCTTTCCGGAGGCAATCAGCAGAAGGTGGTGCTCGCGCGCTGGCTGGCCCTGAAGCCGAAGGTGCTGATCGTGGACGAGCCGACGCGCGGCATCGACGTCGGCGCGAAGGTCGACGTGCACAACCTGCTCTTCGACATGGCGCGCTCCGGCATCGCCGTCATCGCCATTTCCTCGGAGCTGCCGGAGGTGCTCGCGATCAGCGACCGCATCGTCACCATGCGCGAGGGCCGCGTGACGGGCGAGATCGCGCGCGATCGCGCCGACCAGGAAACGCTGATGTCGATGATGACGCTCTCGAGGGCGGCATAGGGAAGAGAGTGATGAGCGATACCACAGCACCAAAGGGTCGGCAGATCGACGCCTTCACCATCTTCGCGCGCTTCGCGCCGCTGATCTTCCTGGTGGTGCTGATGGTGGTGTTCTGGTCGCTGAACGCGCGGTTCATGAATCCGCTGAACCTCTTCAACATCATGCTGCAGGTGTCGATCTACGGCCTGCTCGCGATCGGCATGACCTTCGTCATTCTGACGGCGGGCATCGATCTCTCGATCGGCTCGCTGCTTGCGATGGCCGGCCTTGTCGCGGCGGCCGTGTCGAAGGGGGGATTGTCGAACCGCTTCACCGTCGGGGCCGGGCAGGACGCGATGAGCTACGGCTGGTATCTGGCCGCGCTCGCCGCGATCGCGACCGGGGTGATCGCCGGCTTCCTGCAGGGGACCGCGATCACGCGCCTCAAAGTGCCGCCCTTCGTGGTCACCCTCGGCGGAATGTCGGTGTTCCGCGGCGCGGCGCTGCTCTTCGCCGGAGGCGGGCCGATCTCGGGCTTCGATCCCGGTTTCGTATGGTGGGGCCAGGCGCGGATCGGCGGACAGGTGCCGGTGCCGGTGGTGATCTTTCTCGCCTTCGCCATCCTCGGCCACATCGTGCTCCGCTACACGCGCTACGGCCGGCAGGTCTATGCGGTCGGCGGCAATCCTGAGGCGGCGCGCCTTTCGGGCCTCAACGTGCGGGCCATCACCACCAGCGTCTATGTCATCATGGGCTTCTTCGCCGGCCTCGGCGCTTTCGTGCTGGCGGCACGCCTGAACTCCGCCGAAGCCATCGCCGGCATGGGCTACGAGCTGACGGTGATTGCCTCCGTGGTGATCGGCGGCACGAGCCTGTTCGGCGGATCGGGGACGATTTTCGGGACGGTGATCGGGACCATCCTGATCGGCGTGCTGCTGAACGGCCTGCAGCTCAACAACGTCTCCTCCTACATCCAGCAGATCATTATCGGGCTGATCATCGTGCTCGCGGTCGCCTTCGACACCTTCGCGAAATCGCGCCGTAGGACCGCCTAGGAGCCCGGGCCCGCCGGGGCTGACTCGTCGGATTTCCGCCTCCGGGAAATTGCAGGAAGCCGCGACTCCCTCCATATCTTGGCGCGGGGCCTTGGGAGAACCGCGCCATGGGCGGCTTCGATATCGTCGTTGTCGTTCTCGTCGTCTTTGCCGTGATCGTCCTCATCTCTGCGGTGAAGACGGTGCCGCAGGGATACAACTACACTGTCCAGCGCTTCGGCCGTTACACGAAGACGCTGCAGCCCGGCCTCAACATCATCGTTCCGTTCATCGACCGCATCGGCTCGAAGATGAACATGATGGAGACCGTGCTCGAGGTGCCGAGCCAGGAAGTAATCACCAAGGACAACGCGACGGTCACCGCAAACGGCATCACTTTCTACCAGGTGATGGACGCGGCGCGCGCGGCCTACGAAGTGAACAACCTGCAGAACGCCATCCTGAACCTCACCATGACCAACATCCGTTCCGTCATGGGCTCGATGGATCTCGACGAGCTGCTCTCGAACCGCGACGAGATCAACGCGCGGCTGCTCCGCGTCGTCGACGCGGCGGCGGAGCCGTGGGGCGTCAAGATCACGCGCATCGAGATCAAGGACATCGATCCGCCGAAGAACCTGGTCGAGTCGATGGCGCGCCAGATGATGGCCGAGCGCGAGAAGCGTGCCGCGATCCTCGAGGCTGAAGGCAAGCGCGCCTCCGAGATCCTGAAGGCCGAAGGACAGAAGCAGGCGCGCATCCTAGAAGCCGAGGGCCGCAAGGAGGCGGCGTTCCGCGATGCAGACGCGCGAGAGCGCCTCGCCGAGGCCGAAGCGAAGGCGACCACGCTCGTCAGCGAGGCGATCGCGGCGGGGAACGTGCAGGCCATCAACTACTTCGTCGCGCAGAAATACGTCGAGGCGCTGAGCGCCTTCGCGCATTCGCCGAACCAGAAGATGTTCTTCATGCCGGTCGAGAGCTCCGGCGTCATCGGTGCGCTCGGCGGCATCGCCGAGATCGCGCGGCAGACATTCGGAGGCGAGACGCTGTCTCCGGCGCCGCCGCGGCGCGCCGGATCGGTGCCGAGCACCGGAGCCGTGCCGCAGACGGTCGTCACAGTGCCGCCCCCGGGAGATTTCACCACATGATCCTGCACTGGATCGAGACGCTCGAAGGGTGGTCATGGTGGGTGCTCGGCCTGATCCTTCTTGGGCTGGAGGTAATGCTGCCAGGCTTCTTCTTCCTGTGGTTCGGCGTCGCCGCGGTCCTAATCGGCATCAGTGCGCTCCTGATCGACTGGCCGTGGCAGCTGCAGGTGGTCGGGTTCGTGGTGCTCTCGGCGGCGACCGCGCTTGCTACTCGCCGCTTCGCCGGCACGAAGGGCGCGCAGAGCGCCGACCCGCATCTCAATCTCAGGACCGGCCGGTTCACCGGCCAGACCTTCGTGCTGAGCGAGCCGATCGTCGCCGGCCGGGGAAGAGTGAGGATCGACGACACGGTGTGGCAGGTGCGCGGGCCGGATCAGCCGGCCGGTGCGAGGGTCACCGTCACCGGCGCCGAGGGCACCGTCCTGATTGTTACGACCGCGTGAGGCCTGCCAGTCCGTAACTGGCTCGACTTTACTCTTCGTTAACGGAACAGGCCGCGGGCGTGGGAAAATTCGCGGAATCGGCCGCATTTCTGCGGAAGTCCTGGAATTGTGCCATCCGCCCTGAGCCGGCTTTGCTTAACCACTGCTTTACCAACGGAAAAATTAACCGCGCTTGTAAGCTTTGTAATTGTTTGTGGCGGTCTAGCTAAATGGCGCTGACTGCCAGGCAAAGAGATGCGGCTCTTGACTGATACATTGCGGAGGTTTGGGCGCGACAGGGGCGGCAACGTCGCCATCCTGTTCGGCGCGACGCTCCTTCCCCTCATGCTGATCATGGGGGGCGCCATCGATATGGCGCGCTACGAGCGATACAAGATGGAGCTGTCGAACGCGGTCGATTCCGCCGTCCTTGCTCTCGCGCGTCAGCATCCCGAATACACCGCCGAGCAGGCGAAGACCTTCGTCACGAACTTCGTGTCGGCCATCGATGCGGCCAATCCCAACTTCACGGTCCAGAACTACGACGTCCAGAAGCTGACCAACGGCTTTCACGTCAGCGTCGAAGGCAAGATGAAGACGATATTCATGCCCCTCGGCGCGCTTGCGAAACTCGGCACGAGCACCGACTCCATCGGTGGCAACCTCGTCGCCGAGGTGGTGAACTCGTCGAACCGCGTCGAAGTCGCACTGGTGATGGACAACACCGGCTCGATGAACTGCGGCGCATCGCTGCAGATGACCTGCGTTAGCCAATGGAGCAATCCCGCCTCCACCAGCCGTATCGTGGCGGTCAAGGCGGCGGCGAAGTCGCTCGTCGACATCCTGATGCCCGATGATCTCACCGACAAGGATCTCGTCAAGATCGCGATCGTGCCGTTCGAGGGGCAGGTGAACGTGGCTTCCGCCGGCTTCAGTGTGACGGCCCCGCCGAGCTGGATCTCGTGGGCCGATGCCGTCACCGGCACCTCTACTTGGGAGGGGGTGAACTTCGAGAAGCGCAACACGTCTACCGGCGCGGTCTGCACGACCGGCACGAACTGCAAATACACCGGGCACAAGTTCCTCTTCAACAAGCTGACCACCAAGTTCCCGACCGTGAAATGGGCGGGCTGCGTGGAAATGCGCGCCGGCAGCTACGAGCTCTCGGACGCGGCGCCGAATACCAGCGTCCCGGACAGCCTGTTCGTGCCGTTCTTCTCGCCCGACGAGCCTGACAGCACGGACACGACGAGCGGCTCGACCAAGTACAACAACCGCAGCAACGGTACAAGCAGCGGCACGGACTACACCTTTGCCAACGACTATCTGAACGACCTGACGTCCTACACCTCGCCGACGACCGCGCAGAAGGCGCTCAACAAGTACACGAACTCCTCGCTGGCCTTCTGGAGCGGCAGGATGGACGTGGAGGGCCTGACAACCCCCTATGAATACGGACCGAACCGCGGCTGTCCGCGCCCGATCTATCCGCTCGCCAATGCCAACAGCAAGGCGGCGATCAAGACGCAGATCGATTCGATGATCGCCTACTGGTCGTCGGGCACGTTCCTGCCGGCGGGTCTCGTCTGGGGCTGGCACGTGCTGTCGCCGGGCATCCCCTACACCGAGGGCACGAAGCCGGGCGACCAGTATTACAGCAAGACCATCAAGGCGATCGTGTTCTTCACCGACGGCGAGAACGACATCACCGACGACTCCAATCCGAACAAGTCGCGCTACAACGGCTACAGCTATGTCGCGAGCACCAACGCGAGCGGCGGCGTGCGGCTCAACACGACCACATCCACGTCGATCGACACGCTCGACACCAAGACCGCCACGCTTTGCACCAACATCAAGACGAACGGCACGTCGAGCGACACGAGCGACGATATTCGCCTCTATGTGGTGACCTTCGGGACGATCTCGAGCGCGACGACGACGCTGATGACGGACTGTGCGAGCACCGACAAGGGCGTGAAGCTCTACTATCACGCACCGACGACGTCGGATCTGGCGGACATCTTCGCGCAGATCGGCCACGACCTGACCGACATCCACCTGTCGATGTGATCGAATCCGCGGCGTTCCCGCCGCGCTTCATATTACAGACCAGTCGGAAAGTTTAGGCGACGCCGGTGCGGAGCAGATCGTGCATGTGCACGATGCCGACCGGACGGCTGTTCTCCACCACGAGCAGCGCGGTGATCGCCGCGGCGTTCAGCGTCTCGAGCGCCGAGGCGACGAGCGCGTCCGGCCCGATCGTCTTCGGATCGCGTGTCATCACCTCGTCGACCGGGCGATCGAGGATGTCGCCGGAAAGGTGACGGCGGAGGTCGCCGTCCGTGATGATGCCGACGAGGCGCCCGCCGGAATCCGTGATGCCGAGGCAGCCAAAGCCCTTCTGGCTGATCAGGAGCAGCGCCTCCTTCATCAGCGTGCCGAGCGGCGCGAGCGGCAGCCGGTCGCCCTGGTGCATCACGTCGCGCACATGTTGAAGGTTCGCCCCGAGCGAGCCGCCCGGATGGAACTTGAAGAAATCGTCGGCCGTGAAGCCGCGGCTTTCGAGGAGCGCGATCGCGAGCGCATCGCCGAGCGCAAGCTGGATCAGCGTCGACGTGGTTGGTGCGAGCCCGTGCGGGCAGGCCTCCTCGACCTTCGGCATGATCAGCGCGATGTCGGCGGAGGTCGCAAGCGTGGATTCGGCGCGCGAGGTGACCGCGATGAACGGCACACGGAAGCGGCGCGAATAGAAGACGATGTTCCGGAGCTCGGCCGTCTCGCCGGACCAGGAGAGGCCCACCACCACGTCATCCGGGGTGATCATCCCGAGATCGCCGTGGCTCGCTTCGGCCGGGTGGACGAAGAAGGCCGGCGTCCCGGTCGAGGCGAGCGTCGCCGCCACCTTCGCGCCGATGTGGCCGCTCTTCCCCATGCCCGTGACGATGACGCGGCCGGGTGCGTCGATGATGAGCTTCAGCGCCGCCTCGAACGGCTCGCGCATCTGGCCTTCGAGCGCGGTTTCAAGAGCCTTGAGACCGGCGGCCTCGACCCGGAGTGTGCGGATCGCGGGGCTTGGCGCGAGCGGAGCGCGGCGGGGATTCAAAAGGGAATTGGGCATGTTCGCCCTTCTTACCACGCCTGGGGCGAGATGGGCGAGGGGGGCGATGAGCCGCGGGGGATTTCCCGATCTTCCCTTGCCCAGCTTGCGCGATATCCGGGCCCCGGCGTCAGCAATTCTCTACATGTGCTTCGCGAGCCAGGCGTCGAACTCAGCGATCTCCGCCGTCTGGGCGTCGATGATCTTCTGGGCCATGGCCTTCAGCTCAGGGTCGGTGCCGTACTGAAGCTCCACCTTCGCCATGTCGATGGCTCCCTGGTGATGCGGCTTCATCATCATCGCGAAGTCCATGTCGACGTTTCCGCTCGGCGCCATGTGCATGGCCGACATCATCTTGTTCATGGCGTCGGACATCGCTTGGCTAGCGGCGTTCTGCGACATGGCAGGGACGGGGACTGCGAGAATCGCGACGAGTAAAAGGATGGGGGTGACGCGCATCTGAAATTCCTTTCGGTTGGGCTGCCGGGAACCTAGCTGGGGTTTCCAGCAACCGGAGGGTCAACGCCTGTCCGGGCCCCCCAGCACCCCCACATCAACGCCTTGTTAACCATGCGGCTTTACCTCTCGTTAAAGCGGGCCGCGCCGCGAGCCGGGTCCGCGGAGCCGCGCCCGGATGGACTTCCTTCGCCCAAGAGCTCTCGTCGCCGCGTTGCTCGCCACGACGTCGCTCGGCGTCCCGTTCGGCGCGGCGCAGGAAGCGCCGCCGGTCGCCTCCGATGGCCCGCAGACTCTCGACCAGCTCGTCGATTTCATCCTCCGCCCGACCGAGGACGCGAACGCCGATCCGGATGCCGATATCTGGACCTGGGACAACGAGCCCGGCCCGACAGCGCTCGAGACCCCCGTGGGCCCGCCGGTCGCTGGCCCGACTGGGCAAGAGCCGATTGGTCCGCCGCTCGCCGGACCGGCGCCAGAGCCGCTGCAGGTTGGGCGCGTGCGCCCGCGCCGCGTGACCGAAGACGAGCCCTTCGCGCCGACCGGGATCAATCTCGGTCCCTTCGTCATCCGTCCGGCAATCGAGGTCGGCGGCACGTTTACGGACAATGGCGGCGGCTCTGCCCACAAGGTGCCGGCGGTCGGCGTGATCCTTGCGCCGGAAATCAATGTCGTCTCCGAGAACGAGCGCTACCGCTTCGAGGCGAATGCGCGCGCCGAGACGATCCACTACGACCATGAAGAATTCGACGAGCAGATGGCCGAGGCGCGCGCGCGCCTTCGCTACGCGCTGTCGAGCGTCACGACGCTCGAGACCGAGGCCGGCTACGTGCGCTTCCTCGAAGGCTTCAGCGATCCCGACACGCCGGCGGCGGCGGCGAGCCGCCCCGGCGTCAACGTGTTCGACGCATCGCTCGGAGTCGAGCGGGCGCTCGGCGTAATGAGCGCCAAGGTCACGGCCTTCGCCAACCATGAATTCCACGAGGAGGTCGACCTGATCGGCGGCGGCGTCGCCGACCGAAGCGAGCTGAACAACAGCGAGGTGGGCGGACGCTTCCGCCTCGGCTACGCGACGAGCGCGACGCTCCGGCCTTTCGGCGAGGTAGCGGTCGGCAGCCGCATCTTCGACAACCACCGCGACGACAGCGGCTTCGCGCGCTCGAGTGTGTGGGGCGAGCTGCGCGGCGGCATCGTCATCGCGCGCGGAGAAAAGCTGTCAGGCGAAGCGTCGATTGGCTACCGTCACGAGGATATCGAGGACGAGCGGCTCGACGACTTCGACATCTTCCTCGCCAACGCCGCGATCCTCTGGTCGCCGCGCCGGCTGACCGACGTGCGCATCGATCTCACCACCGAGACGCAACCGACGTCCACGCCGGGCGTCTCCGCTTCAATTGTCTATGCGGGAACCCTGTCGCTCGCCCACAGCTTCACACCGCGCGTCCGCGGCGAGGCCGGGGTCGGCCTGAGCTACGAGAGGCACGTCGGCGACGATTGGCGCGACGTGACATTCACGGGATTTGCCGGACTATCCTACGCCTTCAACCGCGTCGCCTCGATCGAGGGGCGCTACGAATACCAGCGCACCGACCGGAACGAGCCGAACGGCGACTACGACGTCCACACTGTCGGTGTGCGGCTGCGGTTCCAGAAGTAGCCGCTACGATCCCTCGTCGCCGAGGAGCCGGGTCAGCGCATCGCGGAATTCCGGACCGATGTCTGGGCGCGCCAGCGCGTAGGCGACATTCGCCATCAGGAAACCGGCCTTGGTGCCGGTATCATGCGTGTCGCCACGGTAGCGGAAGCCGGTGAAGCGCTGCTTCGAAGCGAGCTTCCGCATGGCGTCGGTAATCTGGATCTCGCCGCCGGCGCCCGGCTCCTGATTGCTGAGCTCGTCGAAGATCTCGGGCTGCAGGATGTAGCGGCCGGAGATGATGAGGTTCGAAGGCGCGTCCTCGCGCTTCGGCTTCTCCACCATCCCGGTGATGCGGAAGCCGGTGTCGTCCTCCTCGCCGACGCCGACGACGCCGTAGCGGCTGACCTGGTCGGGGGGCACCTCCTCGACCGCGATCACGTTGCCGCCGTGCTTCTCGTAGGCGGCGAGCATCAGCGCCAGGCAGCCGGGGCTCATCAGCATGTCCGGAAGGAGCACCGCGAATGGCTCGCGGCCGATGATGTCGCGCGCGCACCAGACGGCATGGCCAAGCCCGAGCGGCTCCTGCTGGCGCGTGAAGGCGATCGTGCCGGCCTTGGGCAAATCGCGATGCAGGAGGTCGAGCTCCTCCTGCTTGCCGCGCGAGGCGAGCGTCGCCTCGAGCTCGTAGGCGATGTCGAAATGATCCTCGATCACCGCCTTGTTGCGGCCGATCACGAACACGAGGTGCTCGATACCGGCTTCGCGCGCTTCGTCGACGACGTATTGCAGCGCCGGGCGGTCGACGATCGTCAGCATCTCCTTCGGCACCGCCTTGGTGGCCGGAAGAAAGCGCGTGCCGAGGCCGGCGACAGGGAAGACCGCCTTGCGGAGACGAGGTTGATTTACCACACCCGGACCTTTTGATTGCTCATCCTTTCCAATCCCTTACCTTGCAATCGACCGGTCCGGTAGAGGCCGGAGATGCGGGGTTAGCGTATGACAATTCTGGTGACCGGCGGCGCCGGTTTCATCGGCAGCCACATGGTTCTCGAGCTCGTCGGCCGTGGCGAGCGTGTCGTCGTCCTTGACGATCTCTCCACCGGATTCGACTGGGCGGTATCGCCGCAGGCCGAACTCGTGGTCGGGGACGTCGGCGACCGCGTGCTGCTTGACCGGCTGATCAAGAGCCGCGGCATCGACACCGTGATGCACTTCGCCGGCTCGATCGTCGTGCCGGATTCGGTGGCCGATCCGCTCGGCTACTATCTGAACAACACCGTGAAGTCGCGCGAGCTCATCGCCGCCGCGGTCGTGAACGACGTCAAGAAATTCGTCTTCTCCTCGACGTCCGCAGTCTACGGTGCGCCGGAGAAGGTGCCGGTCACAGAGGATACGCCGCTCAACCCGATGTCGCCCTACGGCGCGTCGAAGGCGATGACCGAGCGCATGCTCGCCGACAGCTCGACCGCCTATGGGCTTCGCTCCGTGGCACTCCGCTATTTCAACGTGGCGGGCGCCGATCCGAAGGGGCGCGTCGGCCAGTCGACGCGCGGTGCCACGCACATCCTGAAGGTCGCGCTCGAGGCCGCCACCGGACGGCGCGACCATGTCGCGGTGTTCGGCACCGACTACGCTACGCCGGACGGCACCGGCATCCGCGACTACATCCATGTGAGCGATCTTGTCGGCGCGCATGCGGCGGCGCTCGATCACCTGAACGGCGGTGGGGACAGCCTTGTCCTCAACTGTGGCTACGGCCACGGCTACTCGGTGCTGGAGCTGCTCGACGCGGTGCAGAAGGTTTCCGGCCGCACGCTCGACATCCGTCCGCGCGCCCGCCGCCCCGGCGATGTGCCGGTGATGATCGCCGCAGCGGAGAAGATCCATGCGACGCTCGCCTGGGAGCCGCGCCACGACAACATCGAGACGATCGTCGCCCACGCGCTCGCCTGGGAAGAGCGGCTGCAGAAGAAGCTCGCCGCCTAGCAGCTGACCGTCGCGGCACCTGCTATTCTGTATCCCCTGCAAGAGAGGCGGGCACATATACGCGTCGGAGCGGAATTGCCGCACGGTACCGGCCGTCGAACTGTTCGTAGTGTTCCAGCACCAGATCGACTAGTTGGACGCCGTCGATGAGGCGAAGATTGGGGACTGTCCGCGAGAATGAGACCGCCTGGGTTGAGAACGTTCCTAGTGTGACCAGCAACCCTTTCTCTTCGCCAGAGAGGTTACCTTTAAGCTGCTTCACGATGGGTTCGCCCACACTTCCCTCGGTGCTCTTTACCTGAACTTTGATAATCGGGGGCTCGAAACCCAGTGCATCTCTATGAGCAACGATATCGATGCCACCGTCCGGACCCTCGGGTGCTACCCGTGTTCGGAACCCCATTGCTTCAAGTAGATGAGCGACAAAGTGGGCAAGCGGGTGCCCCTTCAGCTCTTGGGCGAGCTGCTTCAAGATGAAGTCGCGTGTCGTTTGTTCGATATCGTCTGCGACAATGGATACAGTCTCATCCTCGTTTACTGGAGGACCGCTCGTCTCCCCGGCAAGTGCAGCTCGGAATTCGTCAGTGTAGTTCTTGACTAGAAAAAGCGTCACAGCAGAGCCAATTTCGTAGAGCGCACCCTGGCTGAAGTTGGTTCTCGGGAAATTCCCGATCCAATCGACCGGCCGTTGATTCACGTACCCACTCGGCTCTTCAGGAACATACTGGTAGGGACCGCTCACTCTTCCGATATGAATTCTCCGATCTCTTTTGGCAGGAACAGCAACCAAGTCACCATCCTTCATTTCGTATAGAAATCGAAACAGGACGCCCGCGTGGACCGGAATCGCACCGGCCTTCAAATGTGAGTAAAGGCTCAGTACCTTTGCTTTGAAGCTTTGCCGATCCCTAGGGATGACGGCTAAATCTCCAACTTCGGACCAGCCGGCCGCGATCCGCGATTTGTCCAGGAATAGGTTCTCTGCTTCTCCATGACGCCCGGCGTGGATGCCCCAAAGCGAAGTCTCATTGTACGTTGGATCCATGGCCTACTGCCCCCAGACCTCGTTCCGGAAGGTGACTAAATTCGCTAAAACTCGCGGCGTCCACGGTTAACGGACCGTTTCCCCTTCCGCCGCATCATATCCTTGCCAAATTCGCCGGCCTTAATGTTTTGGCCGGCCGAACGTGCGGGAAGGAAGAGATGCGGCCATTCGTTCGACTGTTAGCCACGCTGGTTTTGGGATTGGGCCTGTTCGGCCCGGGATTGGTCGCGTCCGCGCGCGCCGACGGCTTCGACCAGTGGGTGAGGGACTTCTGGCCGACGGCGAAGGCCGCCGGCATCTCGCGCGCTACCTTCGACGCCGCGTTCAGCGGTGTGCGGCCCGATCCGGAGGTGCTGCAGAAGGCGAACGCCCAGCCGGAATTCAACACGCCGCTCTGGCAGTACGTGCTGACGCGCGTCTCCGAGAAGCGCGTCGTCGCGGGGGGCGAAATGCTGCAGCGCTATTCGCAGCTCCTCGATGCCATCGAATCCCGCTACGGCGTTGACCGCCACATCGTCGTCGCGATCTGGGGAATGGAATCGACCTACGGCGAGGTGCTGTCCGACCCGACCGTGGTGAGGAGCGTGGTGCGCTCGCTCGCGACGCTCGCCTATGCCGACAAGCGGCGCGCCAAGTTCGGCAGGCAGCAGCTCATCGCGGCCCTCAAGATCCTGCAGCGTGGCGACATCGGCATCGATGGGCTGACCGGCTCGTGGGCCGGCGCGATGGGCCACACGCAGTTCATCCCGACCACCTACGAGGCTTACGCCGTTGACTTCGATGGCGACGGCCGCCGCGACATCTGGAACTCGACCGCCGACGCGCTCGCCTCGACCGCCAACTATCTGAGGAAGGCCGGCTGGGTGCCGGGCGCGACCTGGGGCTACGAGGTCACGCTTCCGCGCGGCTTCAACATGCGCCTCGCGGACGGCAAGAACCGCAAGATCAGCGGCTGGTCCGAAATGGGCGTGACGCGTGCGAACGGACGCTCGTTTCCGCGCGGTAGCGACAACGCCATCCTCGTCACACCGGCAGGGGCCGACGGGCCGGCGTTTCTGATGCTCCGCAACCATTTCATCATCAAGCGCTACAACAACTCCACTGCCTATTCGCTCGCCGTCGGGCATCTCGCCGACCGGCTGATGGGCGGCGGCGACTTCGTGCATCCGTGGCCGAACGGCGAGCGCACGCTGACGCAGGCGGAGACGGAGGAGCTGCAGCGGCATCTCGCCGAGGCCGGCTATTATCAGGGCGTGATCGACGGCAAGCTCGGCCCCGCCTCGCGCGACGCGATCCGCGCCTATCAGAGCGGCCGCGGCATGAACGCCGACGGGTTCGGCGGCTTGCGGCTGCTCGAGACGCTGCGGAGCGGCTGACGCGCGGAGCGGCTCCCGGCGGGTGGCGGCATTCCGCCATCCGCGTTATGAGACCGGTATGAAATCGTTTCGCTCAAGCGCCCTGCTTATTGCGCTGATCGTCGTGTCGCTTGTCGGGGCGGAAGCTCTTGCGACCTTCGCATATGCGCAGTCGCAGCCGGCAGGCACGATCGTGCTGGCGCAGAACGACCAGGGACCCGGCGGGTTCTTTCGCCGGCTCTTTCGCCGGAACGCCGCGCCTCCGCCGCCGCGTGAGTCGCCATTCCAGCTCTTTCCCGGCTTCGACGCGCCAGAGGCGGCGCCCCCTCCGCGGCGCGATCGCCGCCAGCGTGCCAATGCGCCGGCCGCTCCGCGCGAGGTCGCGGCCGTCGAGAAGGCGGCGAACGCGAAGCGCGCGCTGGTGCTCGGCGACTTCATGGCGGGGGCGCTCGCAAAAGGCCTGGCCGATGCGTTTCGTGACAATCCGCATGTCGTCGTGATCGACGGCAGCAGCGGATCGTCGGGCCTCGTCCGCAACGACTACTACGACTGGACGACGAAGGTTGCGGAGTTGGTCGAGTCGCAGAAGCCCGACGCGATCCTGATGATGATCGGCGGCAATGACCGTCAGGCGATGCAGACCAGCGAAGGCTCGATCGCCTTCGGCACGGATGCCTGGCGCATGGCCTACACGATCCGCGTCGCGGCGCTCGCTGAAGCGCTGAAGGCGACCGGCAAGCCGGTGCTCTGGGGCGGCCTGGTTCCGGTGGAATCGTCCGCGATGTCGCGCGATTACAGCGCTTTCAACGGCATCGTCCACGAGCAGCTCGACGCGAAGGGCCTGCGATTCGTCGACATGTGGAACGGCTTCGCCGACGAGGACGGGCAATACGTCGCGTTCGGACCCGACGTGAGCGGCAATGCGGTGCAGCTCCGCGCCGACGATGGGCTGAACTTCACCCGCGCCGGGCAGCGGAAGCTCGCCTATTTCGTCGAGCAGCCGCTCAACGACCTCTTCGGAGGCGCGGCGCCGGTGCTCGCCTCCGTCGAAGTCGGCAGCGGTGCGGGGGCGGGCGAGGCGCAATCGCCGCTCATCGGCCCGATGGTGCCGTTCGACGCCCTGACCTTGCAGGGTGGCAATTCGCTTTCAGGCGGCGTGTCCCGCGATGCGCGTGGCGACGTCTCGGCACGCATCTCCGCGGCGGTGACGAAGCCAGACGCAACCTTGCCGCCGTCGGCCCGCGCCGACTCATTCACCTGGCCGCTTCCCGAGCCGCCCCCGCCGCTCGTGCTCGACCCGCTGCCGCAGTACGGCGGACCGCGATAGGACTAGCGAAGCTCCCGGCGGACGATCGCCGCGCCTTCCACCATCGCCCGCATCTTCCCGTAGGCGACCTCGCGCGGCAGGTATTTCAGCCCGCAGTCCGGCGCGACGACGATCTTCTCCGCCGGCACATGCGGGAGCGCCCTGCGGATGCGCTCCGCCACCTTCTCCGGCGTCTCGACATTCATGTCGGAGAGATCGAGCACGCCGAGCATGATGGTCTTCCCCGGCAGCGTGGCGAGCACCGCGGTGTCGAGATTCGACTGCGCAGTCTCGACCGAGACCTGCTTCAGTGGCGTGTCTGAAAGCTCCGGCAGGAACGAATACCCTTCCGGGCGCACGTGGATGATCGCGGCATAGCCGAAGCAGATGTGGAGCGCGGTCGTGCCGTTGACGCCCTCGAGCGCGCGCTTCACCGCCTTCAGGCCGTATTGCCGCGCCTTCTCGGGGCGCGCCTGCATGTAGGGCTCGTCGATCTGCACGATGTCCGCACCGGCCGCGAACAGGTCCTTGATCTCCTCGTTGACCGCCGCCGCATAGTCGAGCGCCATCTCTTCTTCGCTCTTGTAGAAATCGTTCTGCGCCTGCTGCGACATCGTGAAGGGGCCAGGCACCGTCATCTTCACCATGCGGTCGGTGTTGGCCTTCAGGAATTCGAGATCGCGCACCTCGACCGCGTGTTTCCGCCGGATTTTTCCGGCGACGCGCGGGACCGGATTCGGATGGCCGGAGCGGTCGAGCGCCGTCCCGGGATTGTCGAGGTCGACGCCCTCGAGCGCCGTCGCGAAGCGGTTCGAATAGCTCTCGCGCCGCATCTCGCCGTCGGTGATGATGTCGAGGCCGGCGCGCTCCTGGTCGCGGATCGCCAGGATCGTCGCGTCGTCCTGCGCCTGGTCGAGATAATCCGGCGCGACCCGCCACAGCTCGCGCGCCCGCACGCGCGGCGGAAACCGGCCGGCGAGCTTCTTGCGGTCGATCAGCCACTCGGGCTGCGGATAGGAACCGACGAGCGTGGTCGGGAACAGCTTTTCCATTTGCAGGTTTCCCCCCGAGCGTTTTTTCGCATTCCGCAAGGCGTTCCGCGCTTGCCCTGAATCCCTAAGGCATCGCTGCACGCCTGTCATGCCGGAGGTTCTGACGCGGCGGTGAGGAAGCGTGAATTGCCGCCCCGGTCGGCATCGGGGCATCTTCGAAGCGTGCGGGACGGGAAGGCGAGACCAAGGAGAACACCGTGAATGATGTGCTGGATGGACTGAAGCCGAGCTCGCTGCTTGCCGCGACGCTGCTCACGCTGTCGCTGCAGTTTCCTGCTGCCGCGCAGGAGTCGGCGGGCGAGGACATGATGGCCACGAGCCAGGGCGACCTCGTCGTCCATCCGAACCACCACGCCGCGCTGGTGCTCGGCTGGAACGGCAAGATCATCCTCGTCGACCCGGCGCCGAAGCCCGGGGCACCCGAGGGCTCCGACGTCACGGCCGAATACAAGACGATGGCCGCGCCGAACCTGATCCTCGTCACGCACGAGCATCCCGACCATTTCAACGCTGACATCCTGAGGGCGGTGACCGGACCGGGCGCTCAGATCGTCGCGCCGCAGTCGGTGGTCGACAAGCTCCCCGACGAGCTGAAGCCGAAGGCGACGGCGCTCTCAAACGGCGGCACGGCGAACCTCGATGGCATCGCGATCGAGGCGGTGCCCGCCTACAACATCACCGAGGACCGGCTGAAGTTCCATCCTAAGGGGCGCGACAACGGCTATGTGCTGACCCTCGGCGACAAGCGCGTCTATATCGCCGGTGACACCGAGGACACGGCGGAGATGCGTGCGCTCCAGGCGATCGACGTGGCGTTCCTGCCCATGAACCTGCCCTACACGATGACGGTCGAGCAGGCGGCCGATGCGGTGAAGGCATTCCGGCCGAAGATCGTCTATCCGTACCATTACGGCGAGAGCGACGTGAACAAGTTCAAGTCGATGGTCGGCGATGCGAGCGATGTGAGATTGATGAAGTGGTACTGAGCGGCAGTCGGAGGTCGGCAGCGGGCAATCGGAAAAAGGGAGTAGGGGATTAGGGCAGTAGGGTAACGACGTCATTCCGACTGCCGACTGCCGAAATCCGATTGCCGATTTCGTATCCCCTTATTGCCCTACTGCCCCCTTCTCACCTCGGCAGCGTCGTCTCGCCCATCAGGAACTTGTCGACCGAATGCGCGGCCTGCCGGCCCTCGCGGATCGCCCAGACGACGAGCGACTGGCCGCGGCGCATGTCGCCGGCCGAGAACACCTTGGGGATTGATGTCTGATAGTCGAGCACCGTCGCCTTGACGTTGCCGCGCGGGTCGAGCTCGATGCCGAGATCCTTGATCATCCCGTCGTGCACGGGCGAGACGAAGCCCATCGCGAGCAGCACGAGGTCGGCCTTCAGCTCGAACTCGGTGCCGGGGATCGGCTTGAAGTTCGCGTCGCAGCGCGCGCCGTGCAGCCACTTCACGCGCCCGTCGCGGCCGGAGAACTTGGTGGTGACCACCGCGAACTCGCGCGCCGCGCCTTCCTCCTGGCTCGATGACGTGCGGAGCTTCAGGGGCCAGTTCGGCCACGTCAGAAGCTTGTCCTCCTTCATCGGCGGCTGCGGCATGATCTCAAGTTGCGTGACTGTGACGGCGCCCTGGCGGAACGCCGTGCCGATGCAGTCGGAGCCGGTATCGCCGCCGCCGATCACCACGACGTACTTGCCGTCGGCATGGATCGGCTCGGCACCGTTCTGCGTTTCGCCTGAGACGCGGCGGTTAGTGGATGCCGCGAAGATCGCGACCCTCGATCGGAAGATCGCGGCCCTTCTCGGCCCCGCCGGTCAGCACGACAGCGTCGTATTCATCGAGAAGCTGCTTCGCCGGCAGCGTGACGCCGATATGGACGCCGTAGTGGAAGGTGACGCCCTCGGCCTCCATCTGCTTCACGCGGCGGTCGATGATCACCTTCTCCATCTTGAAGTCGGGGATGCCGTAGCGGAGGAGGCCGCCGGCCTTGGCGTTCTTCTCGTAGAGATGCACGTCATGCCCGGCACGCGCGAGCTGCTGCGCGCAGGCCATGCCGGCCGGTCCTGAGCCGATCACCGCCACCCGCTTGCCGGTCTTCATCGCCGGAAGCTCGGGCGCGACCCATCCTTCCTCGAAGCCGCGATCGGCAATCGCCGCCTCGATCGTCTTGATCGTGACCGGCTGCTCGATGAGGTTCAGCGTGCAGGACGCCTCGCACGGTGCGGGGCAAACGCGACCGGTGACCTCGGGGAAATTGTTCGTGGTGTGGAGGTTCTGCAGAGCCTCCTTCCACGCGCCGTTGTAGACGAGGTCGTTCCAGTCCGGGATCTGGTTGTTGACCGGACAGCCTGTGTGACAGAACGGGATGCCGCAATCCATGCAGCGCGCCGCCTGCTTCTGCGTGCCCTCCTCGCCGAGCGGGATCATGAACTCGCGGAAATGACGGACACGATCCGACGCCGGCTCGTAGCGCCGGTCGCTGCGGTCGATCTCGAGGAAACCCGTTACCTTGCCCATCTCGACTCTCGCCTTGCGGCAGACTGACTGCTTCTTACGCTTGCTGCTTGAGCGCCTTGCGGCCGCTGGAGGCTACTCCGCCGCCATCTGCGCGCCGGCGCGGGCCTGCTGCATCTCGCGAAGCGCTCGCCGATACTCGACCGGCATCACCTTCACGAATTTCGGCCGGAACTCCCCCCAGTTGTCGAGGATGTGCCGGGCACGCGCCGAGCCGGTGTAGTGCACGTGGTTCTGGATCAGCGTGACCAGCCGCTCCTCGTCATGGTGGGTCATGTCGGAGGACACGTCGACCCGCCCGTGGCTCTCGATGTCGCCGCCATGATGGTGCAGGAGCTCCATCAGGTCGTCTTCCTCCGGCACCGGCTCGAGCTCGACCATCGAAAGATTGCAGCGCGAGGCGAAGCTGCCGTCCTCGTCGAGCACATAGGCGATGCCGCCCGACATGCCGGCCGCAAAGTTGCGCCCGGTCTTGCCGATGACGACCGCGATGCCACCGGTCATGTATTCGCAGCCATGGTCGCCGACGCCCTCGACGACGGCAATCGCGCCGGAGTTCCTGACGGCGAAGCGCTCGCCGGCAATGCCGGCGAAGTAGCATTCACCCTGGATCGCGCCGTAGAGCACGGTGTTGCCGACGACGATCGACTCCTCGGGCCTGTAGGCAGCGCCTGCCGGTGGACGCACCACGATGCGCCCGCCCGACAGCCCCTTGCCGACATAGTCGTTCGCGTCGCCGACGAGATCGAGCGTCACCCCCTGCGCGAGAAACGCGCCGAAGGACTGGCCGGCCGTGCCGGTGAGCTTCACCGTGATCGTGTCGTCCGGCAGGCCGTCGTGGCCGAAGCGCTTTGCCACCTCGCCGGAGAGCATGGTGCCGGTGGCGCGGTCGACGTTGCGGATCGCCGCCTCGATGACGACCGCCTTTTCGCTTTCGAGCGCCGGCGCCGCTTCCCTGATCAGCGTCCGGTCGAGGATGTCGTCGATCGGATGCTTCTGCGGACGCGTGCGGTGCATATCCTCCTTCGGCGCCTGCGGCTTGTAGAAGACGCGGCTGAAGTCGAGCCCGCGCGCCTTCCAGTGGTCGACGAGCGGCTGCGTGTCGAGGAAATCGGTCTCGCCGATCAGCTCGTCGAGCTTCCGCACGCCCATCGACGCCATGATCTCGCGCGCTTCCTCGGCGACGAGAAAGAGGAAGTTGATGGCGTGCTCGGGCGCGCCGACGAAGCGCTTCCGAAGCACCGGGTCCTGCGTCGCTATGCCGACCGGGCAGGTGTTCAGGTGGCACTTCCGCATCATGATGCAGCCGAGCGCGACGAGCGGCGCGGTGGCGAAGCCGAACTCGTCGGCGCCGAGGAGCGCGCCGATCACGACGTCGCGGCCGGTCTTCAGTCCGCCGTCGACCTGCAGCGACACGCGCGAGCGCAGCCCCTGCTCGACGAGGATCTGCTGCGTCTCGGCGAGGCCCATCTCCCAGGGCGTGCCGGCGTGCTTCAGCGAGGTGAGGGGGCTCGCACCCGTTCCGCCGTCATAGCCGGCGATGGTGATATGGTCGGAGCGCGCCTTGGCGACGCCGGCGGCGACCGTGCCGACGCCGACCTCCGCCACGAGCTTCACCGAAACCTGTCCCGTCGGGTTGGCGTTCTTCAGGTCGAAGATGAGCTGCGCGATATCCTCGATCGAATAGATGTCATGATGCGGCGGCGGCGAGATCAGGCCGACACCCGGCGTCGAATGCCGCACCTTGGCGATCACCGCGTCGACCTTGTGGCCGGGAAGCTGACCGCCTTCGCCGGGCTTCGCACCCTGCGCGATCTTGATCTGCATCATGTCGGAGTTGACGAGATACTCCGTCGTCACCCCGAAGCGGCCCGACGCCACCTGCTTGATCGCCGAGCGCTTGGAATCGCCGTTCGGCAGACGCCGGAAGCGTTCCGATTCCTCGCCGCCTTCACCGGTGTTCGACTTGCCGCCGATGCGGTTCATCGCGATCGCCAGCGTCTCGTGCGCCTCGCGCGAGATCGAGCCGAAGCTCATCGCGCCGGTCGAGAAGCGCTTCACGATCTCGGCTGCCGGTTCGACGTCGTCGAGTGCAACGGGCTTGCGGCCGAGTTCCTCCGCGGTCTTCAGGCGGAAGAGGCCGCGGATCGCGAAATTCCGCTGCACCTGGCCGTTGAGGAGCGCGGCATATTGCCGATAGGTCTCGACGCCCTTGCCGCGCACCGCGTGCTGCAGCAGCGCCACTGCTTCCGGCGTCCACATGTGGTCTTCGCCGCGCACGCGCCAGGCATATTCGCCGCCGACGTCGAGCATGCGCTTCAGCACCGGGTCCTCGCCGAAGGCGGAGTTATGGCGGCGGATCGTCTCCTCGGCGATCTCGCCGACGCCGATCCCCTCGATGGTTGTCGATGTGCCGAAGAAGAAGCGGTGCACGAAATCGGACGAGAGGCCGATCGAGTCGAAGATCTGCGCGCCGCAATAGGACTGGTAGGTGGAGATGCCCATCTTGGACATCACCTTGAGCACGCCCTTACCGATCGACTTGATGTAGCGGTACACCACCTCGTGGGCGTCGACGACCTCCGGGAACGCCCCGTCGGCATGCATGTCGAGTAGCGTCTCGAAGGCGAGGTAGGGATTGATCGCCTCCGCACCGTAGCCGGCAAGCACGCAGAAATGATGCACTTCGCGCGCCTCGCCGGTCTCCACAACGAGACCGACGGAGGTGCGAAGCCCCTTACGGATCAGGTGATTGTGGACGGCCGCCGTCGCAAGAAGCGCCGGAATGGCCACGCGTCCCGCGCCGACCAGCCGGTCGGAGAGGATGATGATGTTGTAGCCGTCGAGCACGGCGCGCTCGGCGCGCTCGCAGAGCCGCGTCAGCGCCATCTCCATGCCTTCCGCGCCGCGCTCGATCGCGTAGGTGATATCGAGCGTCTGCGTCAGGAAATGGTTGTCGGCGATGTCGCCGATCATGCGGATCTTCTCGAGATCCTCGTTGGTCAGAATCGGCTGCCGCACTTCGAGGCGCTTCTTCTCCGAGGCGCCCTTCAGGTCGAAGAGATTCGGACGCGGCCCGATGAACGAGACGAGGCTCATGACGGCCTCCTCGCGGATCGGGTCGATCGCCGGGTTGGTGACCTGGGCGAAGTTCTGCTTGAAGTAATTGTAGAGGAGCTTCGGCTTCTTCGAGAGCACGGCGACCGGTGTGTCGGTGCCCATCGAGCCGACAGCCTCCTGGCCCGTAGTCGCCATCGGCGCCATCAGCAGCTTCAGGTCTTCCTGCGTGTAGCCGAACGCCTGCTGGCGATCGAGCAGCGCGGCATTCGTCGAAGCCGCGCGCGCATTCACCTCGGGCAGGTCCTCGAGCACGATCTGGGTCTTGGCGAGCCAGTGACGGTAGGGATTCGCGACCGCGAGCCGGCGCTTCAGCTCGTCGTCGGCGATGATGCGGCCTTCTTCGAGATCGATGAGCAGCATCTTGCCGGGCTGCAGACGCCACTTGGTGACGATCTTCTCCGGCGGCACCGGAAGCACGCCGACCTCGGACGCCATGATCACGAGACCGTCGTCGGTCACCATGTAGCGGGCCGGACGGAGGCCGTTCCGGTCGAGTGTCGCGCCGATCTGCCGGCCGTCGCTGAAGGCGATCGCCGCCGGGCCGTCCCACGGCTCCATCAGCGCCGCGTGGTACTCATAGAAGGCGCGCCGGTCCTCGTCCATGAGCGGGTTCCCCGCCCAGGCTTCCGGGATCAGCATCATTGCGGCATGCGAAAGCTCGTAGCCGCCCATCGTCAGGAACTCGAGCGCGTTATCGAAGCACGCGGTGTCCGACTGCCCTTCGTAGGAGATCGGCCAGAGCTTCGAGATCTCGTCGCCGAAGAGCGGTGAGGATACGGACGCCTGGCGCGCCGCCATCCAGTTCACATTGCCGCGGAGCGTGTTGATCTCGCCGTTATGCGCGACCATGCGATAGGGGTGCGCGAGCTTCCACGACGGGAAAGTGTTCGTCGAGAAGCGCTGGTGGATCAGCGCCATCTGCGACGCGAAGCGCGGGTCGTGCAGGTCCTTGTAGTAGGCGCCAAGCTGGTAGGCGAGGAACATGCCCTTGTAGACGACGGTGCGCGACGACATCGACACGACGTAGAAGCCGCGGTCGACGCCCTTCGTCTCCTCGTGCACGACGCTCGAGATCGCCTTCCGCAGTATGAACAGGCGACGCTCGAAGGTGTCGCCCTTCTCGGTCGTCGCGCCCCTGCCGATGAAGGCCTGCCGATGCGACGGCTCGCTCGCCTTGATCACGGCGCTCTGCGACAGGCAGGAATTGTCGGTCGGCACCGACCGCCAGCCGAGGAACTCCTGGCCCTCGGCCTTCACGACGCGCTCGACGATCGCCTCGTAATGGGCGCGGAGCGTCTCGTCGCGCGGCATGAAGAAATAGCCGACGCCGTAGTCGCCGACCGTCGGCAGCTTGAAGCCGAGGGCGGCACTCTCCACGGAAAAGAACTCATGCGGGATCTGCACGAGGATTCCCGCGCCATCGCCGACCAGCGGGTCTGCACCCACCGCGCCGCGATGCGTCAGGTTCTCGAGAATCTGGAGACCCTTCGCGATGATGTCGTGCGAGCGCCGCCCGGTCAGGTCGGCGATGAAGCCGACGCCGCAGGAATCGTGCTCGTAGCGCGGATCGTAGAGACCCTTGAGGCGCTCGTGCGGGAGGTCGCGCGCGCTCGGAACGGCACGTTTGGCGGCGGCGCGCGCTTCCATCGCCCGCATCTTCCGCCGTTCCGTCGCCGTCATCCGCTCGCTCATTGTCTCTTCGAGGCGGATGTGCCGCCTCGCCTCCTCCAGGGGCGACTGCCCCATCGGGCCGCGCTCCACAGTGCGGCCCGGTCCACCGGGACCGACAACACAGCAATTCGACCGGCGGCTATCCTGCCGCCCTGCAACCGGCATGCCACCGATTTGCGGCCCGCTTTCGACCGACCAAGCGGACGGAAAGCTGCCTCAGATCGGCTCAAGCCGGTTAATGGGACAGTATCACTGTCCCATTTGACCATGACAAATTTCTAGCTCCGCGACAAGACCCTGTCGGCGGCTGCGCAGCGAAGCGGGAAGCTTCAGCCGCCGATGGCTTTCAGGTTGCCCGCGGATTTCTTTCCGCTGCGCTCGTCCATCTGTTCCTCGAACGAGATCTTCTGGCCTTCGCGGAGATCGTTCATGCCCGCACGCTCGACCGCGCTGATGTGCACGAACACGTCCTTGCCGCCTTCATCAGGTGCGATGAAGCCATATCCCTTGCGGACGTTGAACCACTTGACGGTGCCAATAGCCATCTTCTCCCCCGGACATACCTTCACTTGCCCGGGCGTCCCCGGGGACGAAATCTGAAGAGCTGCTTCCGGACCGGGACGGAGCCGACGGGAGAAGCGTCACGCCAGAGGTCGACGGCTGCAATTTAGAGCGGCAACGCCGGGGTGTCCACCGGGCGAGCCTCCGCGCGGGGTATCTGGAATTCCACCGCGCTCGCGCTTCACCGGCCTTTGATTCCGCTTCGCAATCCAAAGCTGTCATACTGCATTCGAGCCGAATCTTGGGCTCATGGGCTCGTCCGCCGGGCTCCCCAAGCCCCCCAAAAGCCTAGCGGGCGGGCCTTTCAACTGAGATGCGTCCGCCTTGCTTGCCCTTGCCGGGGCGAGCCTGCATGAGAGCGCGATGCAGTTCTCAAGCGATACGTGGTCGGGCGCGGCCCCCGAAATCGTCGAAGCCATTGCGCGCGAAGCGGCGATCCACGGTTCCGCCTATGGCGGCAGCAAGTCGGATCGCGCCGCCGAGCAGCGCTTCGCCGAACTCTTCGAGCGCGACGTTTCGGTCTACTTCGTCGCGACCGGCAGCGCCGCGAAC
>JADMIO010812859.1_pt1 | contig 47733 bp, 41 predicted proteins | sample 8958161 | NCBI WGS metagenome assembly JADMIO01 (sample SAMN16585339, study PRJNA669376) | soil metagenome | isolation source: Crop rotation soil | place: USA: Cullars Rotation, Alabama | collected 2011
GCGACAACTTGTCCACGTGGAATTCTAAGCTTAGGATCCCAATGTGCTGGAAAGCCTGCTCGGCGAAGTGGCCGCGCGTGCCGCGTCGTTTTCCCGCGAGACGACCGCGATCCGGCGCGCGATCGAGCCGACGGGCGAGATCAAGGACGATGCGAGTCCGGCGCTTCGCGACATCCGCGACAAATTGCGGCGACAGCGCAGCAAGCTCCGCACGACGCTCGAGGGCCTCGCCCGCGGACGCGACACCGCGAAGTACGTTCAGGATCAGATCATCACGGACCGGCACGGACGGTACGTGATCGTCGTGCGCTCGGAACATCGCGAAGCGATCCCGGGAATCGTGCACGGCACGTCGGCGAGCGGCGCGAGCCTGTACCTCGAGCCGCTTGCGACCGTCGAGCTCAACAACGACATCGTCGCGCTGGCCGAGCGCGAGCGTGAGGAGATCCATCGCATCCTGCTCGCGCTGTCCGACGCGTTCCGCTATCGGCGTGGGGAGCTCGACGCGACGATCGACGCGGCGGCCGATCTGGACGAGCTGTACGCGAAGACGCGGCTCGCGACGGCGCTCGGCGGCATCGCGCCGGAGTTGCGCGACGATGGCCGGCTCGAATTTCGCGGCGCGCGGCATCCACTACTCGTCCTCAGTGCGCGCGCGGATGCGCAGCGGCCCCAGCCCATCTCGTCAGACCTGTTGATCATTCCGCCAACGCAGGCGCTGGTGATCTCCGGCCCGAACACGGGCGGCAAGACCGTCGCGCTGAAAGCGATGGGGTTGCTCGCGCTGATGGCCCAGTCGGGTTTGCTCATCCCGGTCGAGGGCGGCAGTGGGTTCACGCCGTTCCGTACCGTGTTTGCGGACATCGGCGACTCGCAGTCGATCGCGGCGAGCCTGAGCACGTTTTCCGCGCATCTCGCGAATCTCGTCGCGATGGATCGCACGCTCGAGCGGCCCGCGCTCGTGCTGCTCGACGAAGTCGGCGGCGGGACGGATCCGATCGAAGGCGGCGCGCTCGGGATCGCCGTCATCGAGCACTTCCGTCGCCGCGGCGCGCTCGTCGTCGCCACGACGCATGACGACTCGCTGAAGTCGTACGCCGCGACGACGGACGGCGTGTCGACAGCGGCGTTCGGTTTCGAGGCCAATACGTACGCGCCGACGTACCGGCTCGTGTACGGCGCGCCCGGTCGCAGTCTCGCGCTGGAGATGGCGGAGCGGCTCGGCATGCCCGCGTCGGTGGTCGCCGAGGCGCGCTCGCGCGTCACGAACCGTGAGTCGCAGCTCGCGGCGCATCTGGCGCGCGTCGATCGCGAGCTGGCCGCGCTCGACGAGCAGCGGCGCACCGTCGATCGCGATCGCGAGGCGCTCGCCGGCGAACGTCAGCGCGTGCTCGAACGCGAGTCGCGGCTCGCCGAACGCGAGGCGCTGCTCGCGCGGCGTCTCGACGATCGGCTGAACGAGAAACTGCGCGACGCCCGCGCCGAAGTCGATCGCATCGTCGGACAGCTGAAGCAGAAGGCCGACGCGGCCTCCGCGCGTGGTCCGCGTCTCTCCACGGGTGAGCTCGGGGGCCTGAAGTCCGACGCGCGCACCGCGCTCGACTCCGTCAGCGACGCGTTCGGCATCGATGCCGGCGCGACGCGTGAGCCCGCGAAACTCGACGCGCCGCCCGAAGTGGGCACCAAAGTCTTCGTCGCGCCGTTCGGTGCTGACGCGATCGTCCGTCAAGTCTCCGGCAACCGCATCGACGTCGACCTGCGCGGCAAGCGCCTGCGCGTCAATCTCTCAGACCTGCGCGTCGCGGGCGCCACGAGCGGGCCGTCCGGTGCAACGCAAGGCAAGCGTGGCAGCAGTGGCGGCGGTCGCGTCAGCGTCGAAACCGTCTCGCGCGCACCCGGCACCACGCGCGAGCTCGTGCTCATCGGACGCACGGTGGACGACGCGATCGATGAGGCGACGAAGTTCCTGGACGCGGCCCTGCTCGCCGACGAACGGCGTCTGCGCGTCGTGCACGGTCACGGTACGGGGAAATTGCGCGAAGCCATGAGACGCTATTTCCGGGAGCATCCCCTCGTGTCGAGCGTGGCGCCTGCCCCGGACAACGAAGGCGGCGACGGCGCCACCATCGTGGAGTTGAAAGACTAGATGGCGCTGTTTCCGCAGTCCTTCCTCGACGACCTGAAGGCCCAGACGGATATCGTCGCGGTCATCGGCGATGTCGTGCCTCTGAAAAAGACGGGCGCGACGTGGAAGGGCCTGTGCCCGTTCCACCAGGAAAAGACGCCGTCCTTCAACGTCAATCGCGACAAGGGCTTTTTCAAGTGTTTCGGCTGCGGCGCTGGCGGTGATGCGCTCAAGTTCGTCGAGCTGCATCAGAAGATGCCCTTCCTCGAGGCCGTCCGATACCTCGCGGCCCGGGCCGGCATCCAAGTTCCGGAGGGTGGTGGGCCTGAAGATCGGGTGGCGACCGCCGAGCGCGAGGCGCTCCTCAAGCTTCACGAGGACGCCGCCCTCTTTTTCCAGGAACAACTCGAGACTCCGGCCGGCGCACGAGCCCGGCAGGAGGTCGAATCGCGGGGTCTGACCGCAGAGACCATCAAGATGTTTGGGTACGGCTATGCCCCTGCGGGTGGACGAGATACGCTCGCGCGGCGCTTCGCTGATCAGCGCGTCCCCGCAGAGTTGCTCCACAAGAGCGGTCTGGTCTTTGCTCGTGAGGGCCGTGTGGTGGACATGTTCCGGAACCGGCTCATCATTCCGATTCGCCGCGACAGCGGAACCACGGTGGCTTTCGGAGGCCGGGCGCTCGAAGCCGGTCAGCAGCCGAAGTATCTGAATTCGCCCGAAACGCCTATCTACTCGAAGAGCCGGACGTTGTACGGACTGGACGTGACCAAAACTGCCATCCGGAAGCACAACTACTCGGTCCTCGTGGAGGGCTATTTCGACCTGGCGCAGCTGTGGCAGGCCGGGATCCATCCGGTCGTGGCCCCGTGTGGGACGGCTCTGACCAATTCTCAGGCGCGGATCCTGAAACGCTTTGCCACGAAAGTCGTCTTGAGTTTTGATCCCGACGCCGCCGGCCAGAAGGCGGCGGCCGCGTCGTCCGAGCTATTGGTGGCCGAAGGGTTCCAGGTGAATGTGGCCGTGTTGCCGCAAGGCAGCGATCCGGACACGTTTGTACGCCGGGAGGGCGGCCAGGCCTACGTCGCGCGGATGACGGCGTCCAGGCCATATCTCGAATTCTTGCTGGATCGCGCGGCAGTCGGCCTCGACGTCACGCGACCGGATAGCCGTAAACGCTTTCTTGACGAGATGTTACGGGTAGCGGCGTCGATCCCGGACGCTGCGGCCCGCGATCAGTTTGCCGACCGGCTGGCCCACAAAGCACGCGTGACTGAGGCCGTCATTCGTGATGAAATTCGTAAAGCGGCCGCCCAGCGGCGGACCGAGGCGCCGGCCCTGGCGGTTTCGCCGACCGTTCGGATGCGGCCCTCAGAACAGGGCCTGCTCTGGGCCCTCGCCCACCGGCCCGTTGAGGGTCTGGCCGCAGTCAGTCAGCTCGAACCCGTGGACTTGGAGGGTCTGATCTCGGGCCCGATTCTGACGATGGCGGCGAGTCTGGGAGAAATGCCGCCGGAGGTCTTGCCAGAACTGCTCCGGGAACGTCTAAATGAAGGGGAACGTGAGCTGCTCGACCGTGCAGCCCGCCCCGACGTGCCTGTCGCCGCCCCTGCCGACTGCGTGAGCGCGCTCAAGCGCGACCGCTACCGGCGTGAAATCGCGGCGGTGCAAGAAGAAATCGATCGACTGCAGGGCGATCGGCGCGGCAACGATGCCGCGCTCGCGGCCCTGTGGGAACGCAAGAAGGCGTTGATCAAGAGAACTGAAGATCCAGCTGCGTAATTGCTGAGGAGTCCGCATTGTCCATTGAAGAAAAGTACGACGAGATCAAACAGCTCATCACGCTCGGCAAAGAGAAGGGCTACCTCCTCTATGACGAAGTGAACGAACTCCTGCCGGCCGACATCACGTCGTCCGAAGAGCTCGACGATCTGTTCAGCACGTTCGGCAGTGCCGGCATCGAGGTAGTCGACTCCGAGAAGTCGTACCGCGATGAAAAGCTCCAGGGCGAAGGCGGAGACGAGATGGATCTCGATCTCACGCCGGGCGCGCTCGACAAGACCAACGATCCGGTCCGCATGTACCTGCGCGAGATGGGCACTGTCCCGCTCCTCACGCGCGAGGGCGAAGTCGCGATCGCGAAGCGCATCGAACAAGGCAAGCTCGCGGTGATCAAGACGATCTCGCGGACGCCGAAGGTGACGTCGGAAGTCATCGAGATGGGCGAGCAGCTCAAGCGCGGCGAGCGGACCGTGCGCGAGCTCGTCGTGTTCAACGAGGAAGAGATCACCGACGAGAAGCTCGAGGCGCGGCGGCGGCAGCTCGAGAAGCAGCTCGAGCGCGTCAAGCTCGCGCAGGAAAACGTCGTCAAGCTCGAAGAGAAATTCGGCGACGTGCCGAAGGCCGAGAAGCGGAAGTTCCGCCGGGCGCGCTGGAAGATCGGCCGGGCGCGCGTCGACCTGTCGCGCTTCATCCGCAAGATCGAGTTCACCGAGATGGTCAAGCGTCGCCTCATCGACGGCATGAAGTCGGCCGTCGAGGACGTGCAGGCGAAGCAGCGCGAAGTGCGTCTGATCGATCAGAAGCTCGACGCGAAGGGCAAGCGCAAGGTCCGCGAAGAAGAGAAGAAGATCCTCCAGAAGCACAAGGACGAGTTCCGCAAGGAGATCCGTCAGATGGCAGCGCGGCTGGGCCAGCCGGCCGAGGAGCTGTCGCGCACGCTGCGGACGATTCTCGAGGGCGAAGCGCAGGCCGAGCAGGCGAAGAAAGAGCTCGTCGAAGCGAACCTCCGCCTCGTCGTGTCGATCGCGAAGAAGTACACGAACCGCGGCCTGCAATTCCTGGATCTGATTCAGGAAGGCAACATCGGCCTCATGAAGGCCGTCGACAAGTTCGAGTACCGGCGCGGGTACAAGTTCTCGACCTACGCGACGTGGTGGATCCGCCAGGCGATCACGCGCGCGATCGCGGACCAGGCGCGGACGATCCGCATCCCGGTCCACATGATCGAGACGATCAATAAATTGATCCGCACGTCGCGCGCGCTCGTGCAGGAGCTCGGCCGCGAGCCGACCTCGGAAGAGATCGCGCAGCGGATGGACATTCCCGTGTCGAAGGTCCGCAAGGTCCTGAAGATCGCGCAGGAGCCCATCTCGCTCGAGACGCCGATCGGCGAAGAGGAAGATTCGCATCTTGGCGACTTCATCCCGGACACGAACGTCGTGTCGCCGGCTGAAGCCGTCATCAATCTGAATCTCAAGGAGCAGACCGACAACGTCCTCAAGACGCTCACGCCGCGTGAGGAGCGTGTGATCAAGATGCGCTTCGGCGTCGGCGAGGGCTCCGAGCACACGCTCGAGGAAGTCGGCCAGAGCTTCGCGGTCACGCGCGAGCGTATCCGCCAAATCGAGGCGAAGGCGCTTCGCAAGCTGCGTCATCCGTCGCGCAGCCGCAGACTCAAGCCGTTCCTCGAAGGCCGGTAGTTTCGCCGCATCGCAGAATCTGCGTACGTCACGAAGGGTCGCCCGTTGGAATCATTCCAACGCGAGCGGCCCTTTCTTCTGTAAGTAGTTGAAAACAGGAACCCGCCATCGCTGGCACGGCCTTCGCACTAACAGGCTGCTGAGGACGATGCTACGATGGCTTCCGTGCTGACGTTTCGTCGCAAGGTGACATACGCCGAGCTGGCCACCTGGCCGGAGGACGGACGCCGTTACGAGCTCTATGACGGCGAGGTCTCCGAGTTGGCTGCTCCCCTTCCGCGTCACCAACTGGCGCTGGCCGAACTTCACGACAACCTTCGCGCCTACGCCAGGACTCACGGCTCGCTGGTTCTCATCTCGCCGATCGACATCGTCTTCGACGAGACGAACGTGCTGCAGCCGGACATCGTCGTGTTCACTGCGGCACGGCGCGCCTACGTGAAGCTCGACGAGCCGATTCGCATACCTCCTGATGTCGCCGTCGAGGTCATCTCACCTTCCACCGCGCGCAACGATCGCGGGCGCAAGCTCGCGTGGTACGAGCGATTTGGCGTCGCTGAGTACTGGATCTTCGATCCGATGGCCGAGCGTATCGACATCCGAGCGCTGAATCGCGGGAACTACGTGGTGACCGCGACCGCTGGGCGCGGCGAGGTCTTCACGTCGTCAGTCTTGCCAGAATTCGAGTGCGCGATCGATTCGTTGGTCTGCTGGTAGCAGGCCCCCAAGCAATCCGCACGTTCCGTTCACCGATTTGGGCGTCACTCACCGGGAAATCCAGAATCACACACGAATCCGCTGTACGCTCTATAGGTGAATCAACAGACCAATTCCACACAGGCACAGCCGGGCGCGTCGCCTCAACCGATCAAGGCCCGCTGGCAAGGTATCGTCGCCCGCTATCAACAGCCGTCCATTGCACGGGCCTCGTGGCAGATCGTCAACTCGTTGGTGCTGTATGTCGTCGTGTGGTACTTGCTCTGTCTGAGTGTGAACGTCTCCTACTGGCTGACCGCGTCACTCGTCGTCCTGGGCGCCGGGTTGTTGCTGCGGATTTTCATCATCCAACACGACTGCGGACACGGATCGTTCTTCAAGTCCCGGCGCGCGAATGACCTCTTCGGTTCCTTCGCGGGAGTCCTGACGCTTACCCCGTATCACCTGTGGCGCTGGGAACACTCGGTCCATCACGCGACGTCGGGCGACCTGGATCGGCGCGGTGTTGGCGATGTCTTCACTTGGACGGTGAGCGAGTACATGGCCGCACGTCGCCGGCACCGAATTCTGTACCGGCTGTTTCGGAATCCGCTGGTCATGTTCGTGCTGTTGCCGCCACTGGTTTTTGTCGTCCGACAGCGCTTTACGTTTACCAGGGCCGCCAAACGCGAGCGCCGGTCCGTACACTGGACCAACCTCGGGATTCTCGCAGTTGGCGTCGGGATGAGCGCGCTGGTGGGCTGGAAGACGTACGTGCTGCTCCAGCTCGCGGTCTCGACGACGGCCGCGTGCGTGGGCGTGTGGTTGTTCTTCGTCCAGCATCAATTCGAAACACCGTACTGGCAACGTCACGACGAGTGGGACTACGCGACTGCCGCGCTGCAGGGCAGTTCGTTCTACAAGCTGTCCAGAGTGCTGCAATGGTTCTCCGGTAACATCGGATTCCACCACATCCACCACCTGAGCCCTGGAATCCCGAACTACAACCTGGAGCGGTGTCAGAACGCCGATCCGCTGTTTCAGGTTCCTCCCCTCACGTTTCTAGCCAGCCTCAAGGCCGTGCGTTTCAAGCTCTACGACGAGTGCCTTGGACGGATGGTCAGTTTTGCCGAGGCTGCTCGAAGCCGCCGTTAGTATCGGGGTGCCCGACACGTCGGTTTGCAGGTGGTATGGGCCCCCCAGGATTCGAACCTGGGACCAACCGGTTATGAGCCGGCAGCTCTAACCGCTGAGCTAGGGGCCCCCGTACTCATTCTCGAACAATATCCTGAGCTGAACAACGTCCCGGGCGTTCATTGCTCCGGCAGCGATCGTCCCCGCGCGGGATCTTTCAACACGCCGACGATGATCCGCACGTGCGGCAGACGCGGGAGCACGCGGAACTCGGGAGTGAAACCAAGACGCGTCGCCCACTGCCGAAGTGTGTTCGCGCTGGGCGATTGATGCGGTACTTGGATCGTAAATGTCGGCATCACCGCGGGGTCACTGCCCGCGATGACGCCGGCGTCCGTGCAAGTCCATCCGCCCGCGTTGAGTGCCGCAATGAGCTCGCCAGCGAATTGACGTGGACGTGGATCCGCGACGGTGGCGACCTCGCAAGTCTGCGGCGGCTGCGCCTTGAGTGCGGTCGTCAATCCAGCGAGCGCGGGACCGAAGTTCGCGCGGCCCGGCCCACCGCGTCCGGGTCCATTGCGACCGGGACCGGTGGGACGTCCAGCGAATCCGGCGTTGGGATCACCGGCCGGCGGCGTAGCCGGGGGAGCTCCTGGCGGCGGCGCGCCGCGGACGTCGGGTGGTGGTGCATTCGGACGGGCGTCAGGTTGCGCCGTCGCCGGTGCGGTCGGCCGCGGGTCGGGCGACGGTTTGACCGGAGCCGGCGCAGTGGCTGACGCGGGCGGCGTCACCGGCGCTGGAGGCGCGGTCACGGGCGGTGGAGCGGTCGTGTTGTCGGCCCTGAGATTGGCCGGCGCAGTCGGACCAATCGTGCCGCTGTCGGGCGGCGCCGAACAGCACGTCCGGTAGTACCACACCGTCACGCCGACGCCAATGACGACGAGCAGGACGGCGACGAGTGGAACAAGCAACCTGCTGCGCGATTTCGTCGTCGGCACAACCGCCGGAGATGCGGGAGGAATCGGTGTCGGCGAAACACTGGCAGACACAGCATCCGCACTCGCCGGTCGTGGCGCCGACGGAGTCGGCGCCGGATTCCCGGCGCGCACGTACGACGGCGCCTGCGTCTCGAGCACGCTCTCGACGGTGCTCTGCCGCTTCGCGCGCAGGAGATCGGCGCGCAACTCGGCCGCAGACTGACAACGGAACTGGCGATCCTTCTCGAGCGCTTTCAGGATCACGTCCTCGAGACGTGCTGGCAGATCCGCGCGAATGGTCCTCGGTGGCGCGGGCGGCTGACCGAGAATGGCCGCGGAGACGACGGCGCTCGTCGTGCCGGAGAAGGCGCGCTGCCCCGTCGCCATTTCGTAGAGCACGAGCCCGAGCGAGAACAGATCCGTCCGGCCGTCGAGCGGCTCCGCGCGCAACTGCTCGGGCGACATATAGGCCACGGTGCCGACCGTGGTGCCGATGCCCGTCAGCGCATCCGCCTGACGCGTCGTGTCATCCAGGGCGTCCACGGCCTTGGCGAGACCGAAATCCAGAATCTTCGTGCCGCCCCGCGTCGTGAGAAAGATGTTCGCGGGTTTGAGATCGCGATGGATGAGGCCGCGCGCGTGCGCCGCGTCGAGCGCATCGGCGAGTGCGAGTCCATGATCCACGAGCGCGTTGACCTCGATCGGCCCCCGCAGCAAACGCTCCTGCAGGGTCTCGCCCTCGAGCAGCTCCATGACGAGATACGCGGCGCCCTCGTCGGTGACGCCGACGTCGTAGAGCGTGCAGATGTTGGGATGGTTGAGTCCGGCGATCGCCCGGGCTTCACGATCGAAGCGCGTACGCGCGTCGCTGTCGCTCGAGAGATGACTTGGGAGGACCTTGATGGCGACGGTGCGGTCGAGGCGTGTATCGCGCGCGGTGTACACCTCGCCCATACCGCCAGAACCGAGCGCCCCCGTCAGTTCGTAAGGCCCGAAACGCGTGCCCGGGGCAAGGCTCATACGATGGCGGCGATTCTACAACGCGATGCCGGCTGGACGGTCGGTTGAACCACAAGGGCCGACCATGGAACACTGACGCACACGTGCTGCCTGCGCTCGCATCCCTGAAGGCACTGCAACGCCTCGACACCGCGGCCGACGCCGCGCGCAAGCGGCTGGCCGAAATGCCGGCCGCCGAACACGCGATCGAAGCCGGACTGGCGACAGCCACCGGCGCGGTCGATCACATCAAATCGCGCATCCAGGAAAACCAGCAGGGACGACGCGCGCTGGAGAAGGACGTCGCGGCCGTCGACACGCGTCTGGCGCGGTTCGACGACCACAAGGCTGCCGTCAAGACCAACCACGAGTACCAGGCGCTCCTGCACGAGATCGCGACGGCAAAAACCGAGAAGAACGCGATCGAGGACAAGATTCTCGTCCTGATGGAAGAGGCCGAAACGCAGGCGGCGGATCTCAAAGCTGCCGAAGCCGCACTGGCGGCGGCCAAACGCGAGGGCGATCAGGCGCGTGCGGCACTCGGACGCGAGAAGCAGACGCTGTCGGACGACGTCGCGCGGCTCACGCACGACCGCGCTCAGGAAGCGCGCGGCGTCGATGCCGCGCTGCTGGCGCGCTACGATCAACTGCTGAAGCAACGACGCGGCCAGGCCGTCGCCGCGATGTCGGGCGAGATGTGTACGGCCTGCCACGTGCGTCTGCGGCCACACATCGCGCAGCAGATTCGTCGTAACGACACGATCATCGCGTGCGACAGCTGCCAGCGGATTCTGTATTTCGACGATACGAAGGCGGGCGCGTGAGCTCGTTCACGGCCAACGTCGACGGCGGCGCCCGAGGGAATCCGGGCCCGGCGGGTTGGGGCGCGATTATCCACACCTCCGACGGCGCACTCGCCGCCGAGCTCCGTGGTGGGATTCCGCATGCGACGAACAACGTCGCCGAGTATCATGGGCTCCTTGCGGCCTTGCGCTGGTGCGCCGAACAGGGTGCGCAGACCGTCCACATCAAATCGGATTCGCTCCTGCTGGTGCAGCAGATGCGCGGGATCTACAAGGTCAAGCACGACGGGCTCAAGCCGCTCTACGGCGAGGCGCGCCTCCTCGCCTTCAAGATCGGCCGCGTCACGTTCGAACACGTGCGCCGTGAGCTGAACAAAGAGGCCGACCGGCTCGCGAACGAGGCGATGGACGAGGTGATGGCAGACACCAGCAATGGGTGAACGGGTGAATGCGTGAGTGGGTGAATGTGTGAGTGACGACCGCAAGTACCGACAGCGCGGCTATCAGGACAGTGGGCCGCGCGAGCGCCGTCCGGACGCGCCGCGCAAGCCGCCCGAGCCGCGCGATCCGCGACTGCCGCGCGATCCGCGCACGCCGAACATGCCGGGATTCCACGACGTGTTCCGCTGCGCGCGCTGCGGCAACGTCGAATCGACGGACGTCGGCGCCCTGTCGACGTGCGGCAAGTGCAAAGTCGATCTGCACGCCTGCATTCACTGCGTGTCGTTCGATCCCGGCGCGCGATTCGAGTGCCGCGAGAAGATCGTCGCGCGCGTGAGCCCGAAGGACGTGCGCAACGAGTGCACGCTGTTTGCGCCCCGCGTGCAGGTCGAGCGCCAGACGGGTTCGACGGCACCGACGAGCGCCCGGAAAGCGTTCGACGATCTCTTCAAGTTCTGAGCAGCGCGCGATGACGCACGGTCGGATGCGCATGGCCGCCGGCGCGTGCCTGATCGTGTTGCTCGCGTTCGCGCCGCGCGCCGACGCGCATCCCACGCCCTTCAGCTACATCGATCTCCGCCTCTCACCCGCCGCGCTCGACATCGTCATCATCGCGCACATCTTCGACGTCGGACACGATCTCAACGTCGATCCGGGCGATCGCCTGCTCGAGCCCGCCGTGCTCGCGGATCGAGCGGCGGCCGCAACGGCGCTCGTGCGCGAGCGACTTCGGCTTTCGCTCGACGGTCGTGCGATCGCGGCGTGCACGTGGTCCGCGCCAGATGCGCTGCCCGAGCGCCAGTCGCTGCGCTGGTCCGTCCACTGTCCCTGGGATCGTCTGCCCGGCCGTCTCTCGATCGACGCGTGGCTGTTCCCGTACGATCCGCAGCACCAGACATTCGTCAACGTCTATGACGCTGACAGGCTCGTCACGCAGTTCATCCTCGAGCGGCGCCGAACGGCGACGAATTACTTTCCGGGAACCACCGCCGGTGTCGCGGCCGTCATCGGCACGTTCGTGCCCGCTGGGATCCACCACATTCTGATCGGACCCGATCACTTGCTGTTCCTCGTCGGTCTGCTGCTGATGGGCGGCACATTGAGGCGACTCGTGCTCATCGTCACCGCGTTCACACTGGCGCACAGCGTGACGCTCTCACTCGCGGCGCTGAATCTCGTCACTCCGCCTGCACGCGTCATCGAACCGGCGATCGCGCTCAGCATCGTGTTCGTCGGCGCCGACAACCTCGTGGCCAGGAGTGGACGCGACATCAGGGCCTGGATCGCGCTAAGCTTCGGGTTGATTCACGGGTTTGGTTTTGCCAACGTCTTGCGAGAGATGGGGTTACCGGCCGGCGCGCTCGGCTGGTCGCTCTTCTCGTTCAACGTCGGCGTCGAGATCGGCCAGCTCCTCGTCGTCATCGTCGTCGCAAGCGCGCTCGCCGCGGTGCGGGCGCGAAGTGAACTCGTCGGGCGACGTGTGGCGACGGTTGGCTCGGTGGTCGTGATCGCAGCAGGCACGTTCTGGTTCGTGCAGCGGCTGTTCTTTACCGGAGGCGTGGGATGAAACGCGTAGCAGTACTCGGAGTTCTTCTCGGCGTCGGCGGATTCTCGATTGCCCTGGCGGCCTATCAAGGACAAGGCCGGGCACAGACACCGGCTGCGTTGGAGATCCAGAAGGTCAAAGAGAACCTGTACATGATCGTCAACGGCGGCGGGAACACCGGGGTGTTCATCACCGCGAACGGCGTCGTCGTAGTCGATACCAAGAATCCGGGTAATGGCCAGGCCATCCTCGACAAGATCAAGACCGTCACCGACAAGCCCGTGACGATGATCATCAACACGCATACGCATGGGGACCACACGGGATCGAACTCGGCCTTCGGCGCGACCATCGAAATCGTCGCGCATGAAAATACGAAGGCGAACATGGAGAAGCTCGACATGTTCAAGGGCGACGGGTCGAAGTTCCTGCCGAACAAGACGTACAAAGACAAGCTCACGCTGCTCAGCGGCAAGGATCGGATCGATCTCTTCTTCTTCGGCCCCGGCCACACGAGCGGCGATACGTGGGTCGTCTTCCCGGCCATCAACACCGTGCATGCGGGCGACATGTTCGCGTCGAAAGCGCCGGCGTTCATCGACGCGACCACCGGCGGCAGCGCCGTCGGTTATCCGACAACGCTCGCAAAGGCCGTGAGCACGATCAAGGGCGTCGACACCGTCATCGGAGGACACACACCGACGCCGATGACCTGGTCAGACCTACAGGAATTCGCGACATTCATGAAGGAGTTCGTCGCGGGCGTCGAGACGCAGCTCAAGGCTGGCAAGAGCGTCGATGACGTCGCGGCGGGCTGGGTCGTGCCCGATAAGTACAAGGACAAGGGCTACACGGCGGGCTCGCGCGTCAAGGGCGACGTGCAAATCGTCGCCGACGAGATCAAGAAGAAGTAGCGGCCCTTACCCCGGCGCCGGGAGCCGGATGGCCGCAACCATCCGGCCGGTGCGCGCGCCCTCCGCGCGATACGAGAAGCAGCGATCCAGCCGCTCCGCCGTGCACATCGGCGCGACGTAGATCGCCTCGCGCGGCACTCCCCCATCTTCGAGCTGATCCACGTTCGCCTGCGGCAGATCGAGCCGCCAGTGCCCAGGTCCGTCCTCGGCGAACCAGCGCGCGGCGTCTGGCGTCATGCCGAGAAATGCCATGCGGACCTTGTCGTCCACCTGATAGCAGCACGGGCCGATGCTCGGTCCGATCGCGACGACCAGATCCGATGCCGGCACACCCTCCTCTTTGATCGCCTCGAGCGCGGCGGTCGTCACGCCCGCACACGTCCCACGCCATCCCGCGTGGACTGCAGCGACAACGCGGCGCTGCCGGTCGGAAATCAGAATCGGCACGCAGTCTGCGACGCGCACGGACACGGCGCGCGACGGGTCAACCGAGACAATGGCGTCTGCCTCCGGAGGTTCCGCGAATGAGTCACCAGGACGGACGGAGACGACGGTGCGACCGTGAACCTGGCGGACACGAAGGATGTTGTCGGGCTTCAGGCCGAGCGCGTCGCCGAGACGCGTGTAGTCGGCCGCGAGCGTCGCCTCCCGAAACTCGAGGTTGCGCGACGTGAAGACGTGCGGTGCGAGCGAAAGCATCACATGACATCGGAGCACACGGCCCGCGGCGCCCTCGACCCACTCGAATGGTCCGACACCTCCAGTTGTCACTCACCGCTCCCTTCGGCTCGAACCGCAAACTCCAGTTGTCGTTTCACGTTCGCGCGTCGACATGCAGCACGCGCTTCAAACATACAAGAGAAGACGACTCAATGGGTTGCGGAGACTCTCGTGATCTCCCAGACGATGGCCCGCCGCTTGCTCTGGTCCGGATCGCCGGCATCTTCCGGCGGAGGATCACTCATGACAGTGAAGTTCCAAACCAACGACAAGGGCGCTCCGGCCGGTAAGCTCGCCGACGCCGAACTGCATTTCTCAGGCGGCCCGCTCGATGGCCTGCGACTCCTCGGCTTTACCGTCTGGGAACGCAAGGGCGGCGGCCGCAACGTCACGTTCCCCGGACGCCAGTACACGGTGAACGGCGAGCGGCGGACGTTCCAGCTGCTACGTCCGATCGGCGACGGCAGCACGGAGAGCAAGCTGCGCGACATCGTGCTCGAGGCCTACAAGGAGTACGAGTCGGAGCTCGCGCAGGCGGTGTAGCGCCGCCTCAGCCGACGTCAGGCGTAATCGAGGCGACCAGCCGCGCGTTCTCCTGCGCCCGCTTGGGCGGGAGCGTCCACTCGGCGCGCTCGCTCTTGGCGAGTTCTGCACGGAAGAATCCCGCGCGCTGGGCGCCGTCGATGATCTGCCACGGCAGAAATGCATCGGCCGATCGGTCGCGGTAGAGGTACGCGTCGGCGTCGACGTCTGCCTCGGCCACCGCCGCGCGCCAGTTGCCGCCGTTGCGCTCGGCAACTTCGATGGCGGCCGACACACGGCGATCGCCAAGGGACAGGAGGCCCTGGTAGTACGAATGCCGCTCCGACTTGATGTTGAAGTAGACGTTGTCGAGGTCGGATGTGAGCCCGCGCAAGCGCTCGATCTTGTCCTCGATGACGCTGGCGCGAGTCATGGGCAGCCATTGATACGTGGTCCCGGGCTTCGGGACGAGCGGGTTGACCGACGCGACGATCCGGCCGACCGCGCCACGCGTCCTGGCGTGCCCCAACATCCGCTCCCGGCACGCCATCGTCAAGGTCCGAATCGCGACCAGGTCGTCGTCTGTTTCGGAAGGCAGACCGATCATGTAGTAGAGCTTCAGGTTCTCCATCCCGGAGCTGAAGATCAGATCGGTGCGGTCGAGGATCTCGTCGTTGGTGACGGTCTTGTTGATGACGCGACGCAAACGGTCGGAGCCGGTTTCCGGCGCAATCGTGATCGATCGTTCGCCGCTCTGCCGGAGCAGCCGCACGATCGGCTCCGTGAGATCGTCGAGGCGCAGCGACGCCGGACTGATGCCGTAGCCCATCGCCACGAGGCGCTCGAGGATCAGCTCGATGTCGGGATGATCGCAGAGGGCGATAGAGACGAGTCCGACACGATTGGCGTGCGGACGCGCAGCCTCGGCCAGCTCGAGGATTCGGGACGTCGAGAACGGTCGAACCGGCAGGTAGTTGTAGCCGGCCCAGCAGAATCGGCAGAGATTGGCGCAGCCGCGCACGACCTCGATGAGGAGTCGCGATCCGAATTCGGTGTCGGGTGTGAAGATGCTGGTGCTCGGCGGATCGAGCTGGTCCGCAGCTTTGACCGCCGCCTTTCGGACGATCGCCGGGGCATCGGTGCTTGGCTTGGGCGCGATGCTCGCAACCCGCCCGGGGCCGTCATACGTGACGTCGTACAGGCTCGGCACGTAGAACCCGCGGCTTGCGGCGAGACGCTCGAACATCTGCTCACGATTGGGCGCGGCGAACCACGCGTCGGCGAGCGCGGGCGCCAACAGCTCGGCTTCGCCGGCCGCGATGACATCGGCGAACGGCGCCAGCGGCTCGGGATTCACGAACGTGACGGCGCCGCCAATGACGATGAGCGGATCGCGCGGATCGCGTTGATCGGCACGCGCGCGGAGGCCGGCGAGCCGGAGCATGAGCAGGACGTTGGTGTAGTCCCACTCGAACGACACGGAGAAAGCGAAGACGTCGAAGCGGTTGACCGGCGTCTGCGACTCCAGCGTCACGAGCGGCTCGCGGCGCGCGACGAGCGCTGCCAGATCCTGCTTCGGCGGCAGGAACACCCGCTCGCACACGACACGCTCGTCTGCGTTGAAGAGCTTGTAGGTCGTCTGCAGCCCGAGGTTCGACATCCCGACGAAGTAGGTGTTCGGGAACGCGAGGGCTACGCGCAACCGGCCGCCGTGGGGCTTCCGGACGAAGCCCACCTCGCGCGACAACATATCGCGCGCAGAGGTCGTCCGGTCTCCGGCACCGGGCCGGGAACGAGCGGAGTTGCCGCCGGGAATTCTGGATCTGGGCATCAGGTCGAGCTGGTCGTGCAGACGCCACGCCTCAAGCGGCGTTGTGCCCGCAAGAGGTGGCTCTGGAGATTGTACTTGGACTCGGGTCCTAGCCTCACCGGGGCCGGAGGTGTACCCCGGCGGCTCGAGCGTAGTCCGGGACGTGGACCGTGAGGGCACCCTCTAGAGTGGAAGTCGAGTACCCAGCGGCGAGTTGCTCGTTGTAGCGCGCCAGGAAGAAGTCGAGCGGGTCTGCCGGGTTGGCATCGACGATCTGGAGGTCGACGTCGCGCATCGTCAGTCGGCCGAATCGCATGGTGCCGTTCCGGAAGTGCATGTAGTTGCTGCCTTTACCTGCGCGAGCAGCCGAGGCGGGTGCCTTGGCGGCCTGGCCGAAGACCTGCACGAGCCGGTCGCCTTCGATGCGAACTGAGGTGACGTGCCCGGTGATCGCTGGAGCGGGCAACAGCTTCGACGGGTCCATCAGGATGTCGTCATCGACGATGCGGACACCGGGCGTCGGATTGAGTTTGACGACTTCATCGAGCTGAAGGCCGAACAGCTTCATCAGGCCTCCGGCGGGGATGCCGACGGCCTTCACGCTTGATGGATGCAGCCGGATCTCGCCCTCAGGCGTGACGGAGACGTCCGCCTTCATCGAGAACGGCACGTCGACGCCTTTGTGGAGTTTGCCCTTCTGCTCCAGCTTTCCGTCTTCGATCGAAACGACGACGTGGCGGAGCGGACCCTTGTCGTCGGGAAAGATGCGGCTGCGCAGGAGGTTGGTCAGGCTCGCCGGAGAGATGGCGACCTCACCAGTGTCGATTGCGATGGTGAACGACTTCGGATCGTCGAAGGCGGCGATTTGGCCGGCCCGCGTCGCGAGAAGCGAGCCTTCCATCTGACGGATCTCGACGGTCACGTCGCCTTCGACGCGGAAGTTCACGTTGTGAAAGACGGCGTGAACGGGCTCGCTCTTCGCCGTGCTTGCGGGTGAGCCCGCCGACGCTGACGTCTGTGATTCGGCGGCGGCCGCCGAACCCGGCGTGGCGGTCGCGGGCGCAGAAGGAGGTGCAGGAGTCTGATTGGATCGGCCACACCCAGCCGACCACACCAGTAGACAAACTACTGACGAACGGAACAGAGACCGCACAACCGAACCTCGCTTGGGCAACCTGAGCGAGGGGCTTGGGAGCCGGATCTATTCGATTGTAGTCGTCAACCCTCGTGCCGTCGCAGGAACGCCGGCACGTCGAACGGCGACGAGTCGTCGGCGTCGTCTCCGGTTGACGTCTCACCGGCGGGCTTGCCTGTCCCGAGTGACGGCAGGTCGAGGATCGGACGACGAGAGACGGCGACACGTCCGCCGTTGGCGACGAGCCGCTCTTCGGCTTGTGCTTTGAGCGGGAGGTACGGCGTCATGTCGACGGGCGTTGGCGTGGAGGCCTGCGCGGCCGGGCTGGCGGAAACCGTCTTCCGATCGAAGCCGGTCGCGATGACGGTGATCTTGACCTTACCCTCCATCTTCTGGTCCACGACGGCGCCGAAGATGATGTTGGCGTCCTCGTGTGCGGCGCTATAGATGATGTCCGACGCCTCGCTCACTTCGGCGAGCGTGAGATCGGGGCCGCCGGTGACGTTGATAATGACGCCGCGCGCGCCCTGCACCGATGCATCCTCGAGCAGCGGACTCGAGACTGCGGCGGTCGCGGCCACGCGGGCGCGATCGGTGCCCGACGCGATGCCTGTGCCCATGATCGCGAGTCCCATGCGCGACATGATCGTCTTGACGTCCGCGAAGTCGAGGTTGATGAGGCCGGGCACGAGGATGAGGTCGGAGATGCCCTGAATCGCCTGGCGCAACACGTCGTCGGCCTGCGCGAACGACTCGGACATGCTCGTGGTCTTGTCCACGGTCGTGAGCAGCCGCTCGTTGGGAATCGTGATCATCGTATCGACGGCTTCCTGCAGGTCGCGGAGACCGGCTTCCGCCTGGAGCGCGCGCTTGCGGCCCTCGAATCTGAACGGCTTGGTGACCACGGCAACGGTGAGCGCGCCCATCTGATTGGCGAGGCTGGCGATGACCGGCGCGGCGCCGGTGCCCGTGCCGCCGCCGAGGCCCGTGGTGACGAAGACCATGTCGGCGCCGGCGAGCGCCTCGATGATTTTGTCGGTGTCTTCGAGCGCCGCGGCCCGCCCGACGTTCGGATCGGCGCCCGCGCCGAGCCCTTTCGTCAGCTGCGCGCCAATCTGCAGCTTGATCGGCGCCGCGTTCTGCTGCAGCGCCTGCTGATCGGTGTTGGCCACGATGAACTCCACGTCGCCGTGGAGGCTGGCGTGCACCATGCGGTTCACGGCATTCCCGCCGCCACCGCCCACGCCGATGACCTTGATGCGCGCGCCGGTGCGCGCGAGGTCCTCTTCGAGCAGAATGCGGAGCTTTTCGGGCCGGATGATGGGTTGACGAGAATCCATACGATGACCGTCTCCTTCGTTCAGAAGAATTCCTTGAACAGCGTGCGCAGCCGGCCCGTCAGCCGGCTGATCGCGCCCGCGCCGACACGCGTCGGTTCGGGCTGGCTGTTGCGATGCGTGTAGAGCACGAGTCCGACCGACGTCGCGAAGGCCGGGTTGCTGACGTGATCGGCGAGGCCGCCGACTCCCTCAGGAGCGGCGCGCCGTACGGGAAGGTCGAAGATCTGCTCGGCGATTTCGGCCATGCCGTCGAGCATGGCGCCGCCACCGGTGAGCACGATGCCGGAGTTTAACGCCTTCTCGTAGCCAGCGCGCCGAATTTCGTCCCAGAAAAGATGACAAATTTCTTCGGCGCGCGGCTGGAGGATCTCCGAGAGCACGCGGCGCGGCATCGTTCGCGCGCGACGGCCCGCGATACTCGCCACCTCCATCGTCTCGTCTTCGGGTACGAGCGTCGTGAGCGCGCAGCCCGATCGCCGCTTGAGCCGCTCGGCATCGGGGATCGGCATACGCAACCCGACGGCGATGTCGTTCGTGAAGTGATCGCCGCCGACGGCGATGACCCCCGTGTGCCACACGCTGCCGCGCTCGAAGACGGCGAAGTCCGTCGTGCCCCCACCGATGTCGACGATGGCAGCGCCCAGCTCCTTCTCGTCCGGCGTGAGTACGGCCTCGCTCGCCGCGAGCTGCTCGAGCACCGTCTCGACCACCTCGACGCCGGCGCGGTTCACGCACGCGATCATGTTCTGCATCGATGACGAGCTGCCCGTCACGACGTGCACGTTGACCTCGAGCCGGCTGCCGGTCATGCCGACGGGCACCGCGATGCCGTCCTGGTCGTCGACGACGAAGTCCTGCGGCAGCACATGGAGAATCTCGCGGCCGCCGGGCAGCGCCACCGCCCGCGCCGCATCCACCGCCCGCTTGACGTCCTCGCGCGTGATCTCGCGATTACGGCCGGCGACGGCCACGACGCCCCGGCTGTTGAACGCCTTGACGTGCGCGCCCGACAGCGCGAGGTACACGCTGTCGATCTCGACGCCGGCCGTGAGCTCCGCCTCGTCGATCGCCTTCTTGATCGCCTCGGCGGCCGTGTCGACGTTGTTCACCACGCCGCGCCGGATGCCCTTCGACTCGGCCAGTCCGATGCCAATGATGTCGAGGGCGCCGTCGTCCATCAGCTCGCCGACGATGGCGGCGACCTTCGACGTGCCAACATCGAGCCCGACGACGTACCGCTCTTTACGCGACACTCAGCACCGTCACTTCTTTTTCCCTTCAACCGTCTTCGTTTTCCCGCCCGCGCGGACGAACACGCGGTCGCCGAACCGGAGATCCACGTAGTCCAGATCGTGCAGCTGCTGCCGAAGCGTCGGCGCAATCTGCAGGTACATCGTCAGCCGATCCGAGAACGCCGTGTCGCCCAAATGCAACCGCGCCGCGTCGTCGGTCAGCAGCGCGACCACGTCGCGGGCGTCTGAGACGTCGAGCTGCGAAACGCGCGAACGCAGATCGGGCCGCGCCTGAAGATCGGCCAGGCACCGCGCGATCAACCGCACCCGCGTCGCGTCCACGGGTGCGCGATCCGCCACGGTGCGCGCGACGAGTCCATCGACGATCGGCAAATCGAACTCCTGATACTGCGGTCCGAACTCATCAATGATGACGCCAGTGTCGTCCACGAGGAAGAGCTGCGCGCCGACGCGCGCGACTGCCATCGGCACGCGTTCGGTGATCTGCAGATCGACGGTCGACGGCAGCACGCGCGACATGCGCGCACTGGCCACCCACGGCGAATCCATCAACCGCCGTTTGTACAGCGCGAAATCGACGCGAAGAATGTTCTCGCCGCGCAGGCCGTCGACGAGTGCCTCGACCTCACCGCGCGTGAGCCGCTGGTTGCCGTGAATCGTGATGTGACTCACGGCCAGGGCGCGCGACGCGAGCATGCTGCCAACGGCCCATCCGCCGATGCCGACAATCGCAATGGCCGCGACCACGATGACGCCCGTGCGCACGACGAAGCGGCCGAGCCGCTGCCGGCGCCCCGGGCGAATGTCCGGACGCCGGAATCGGCGGTCCGTCGGCGCCGCGACGCCCGCCGTCGCATGCGGGAGTTCACGGCCGAGCGCAATTGCGCGGCGGCTCACCGGGCACCTTCCGTCGCAGCCGGTGCACCAAGTGCGGCGACGATGCGATCGCCGACGCCCGCGATCGACCCCGCGCCGAGCGTGACGACGAGATCGCCCTCGCGCGCCAAACCCGCGACCGCCAGCGGCACCTCGTCGAGCATCGGCACGACGTGCAGCTCTTTGGCAGTGCGACCGACCACCGCCGCGAGTGCGTCCAGGGTGACTCCGGGAATCCGCGGCTCGCCGGCGGCGTAGATATCGGTGAGCACGACGACGTCGGCAGCCGACAGCGCGCGGCCGAAGTCGTCCATCAGATCGCGCGTGCGCGTGTAGCGATGCGGTTGGAACACCGCGACGAGACGCGAAGGCTGGCCGGCGCGCGCCGTCTTCAACACCGCGGCGATCTCCGCGGGATGGTGGCCGTAGTCATCGACCACGGTGACGCCGCGCACCTCGCCGCGACGCTGGTAGCGCCGCTCGGCGCCCTGAAACTCGCCGAGCGCGCGAGCAATCTGATCGAACCGGAGTCCCAGCTCGAGTCCGACCGCGATAGCTCCCAACGCATTCTGCAGATTGTGCAGTCCCGGAACGGAAAGTACAAGATCTCCGGAGCCTGTTCCGTCAGAAATTCCGTCGATTCGATATCGGACGTGGCAACGGCCGGTGTGTCCGTCGGTCGTTTGACCATATCCATGCACGTGCGCCGCTTCGCTGAACCCATACGTAATGACACGCCGGCTCAGCCGCGGCAGCAGCGACGCCAGCGGCGGATCGTCGAGACACGCGACGACGGATCCGTAGAACGGCACGCGGTCCGCAAATGCGGCAAAGGCGTCGATCACGCGCTCGAACGAGCCGCCGTACGCCTCCAAGTGCTCGCGATCGATGTTCGTGACGAGCGCCGTCGTCGGTGACAATTTGAGGAACGATCGGTCGCTTTCATCGGCCTCGGCCACCATGTAGCGCCCGCGGCCAAGTCGCGCGTTGCTGCCGAATGCGCTCAGCCGGCCGCCAATGACCGCGGTCGGATCCAGACCCGCACGCTCCAGCATCAGCGCCACCATCGACGTCGTGGTCGTCTTGCCGTGGGCGCCGGCGATGGCGATCCCCCAGCGCAGGCGCATCAACTCGGCCAGCATCTCGGCACGAGGAATGACGGGGATGTGACGGTCGCGCGCGGTGGCCACTTCGGGGTTGTCCTGAGCGATGGCAGAAGACACGACCACGACGTCGGCGTCGCGTACGTGTGCGGCGTCGTGGCCGATGCCAATACGGACACCGAGCGACGCGAGCCTGTCGGTCAGCTCGGAACGCCGCGCGTCGGAACCGCTGACGCCGTATCCGAGATTGACCAGCAGTTCGGCGATACCACTCATGCCGATGCCCCCGATCCCGACGAAGTGAATGTGCCGCGTGCGGCCGAGTTCACCCATTCACCCATTCCAGCATCTTTTCGACGATGATCTTCGCGGCCTCTGGTTTCGCCGTAGCTCGCATCGCCCGGCTCATCGCGTCGAGCCGCGCTGGATCGTCGAGCAGCGTCTGCACTTCGCGCGCGAGACGGTCACCCGAAAGCTCGCGCTCTTCAATCATGACGGCGGCACCACGCGCGACGAGCGCCTCAGCGTTCTTTCGCTGATGATCGTCGGTCGCGGTCGGCAGCGGCACGAGCACCGCGGGCAACCCGATCGCCGCAAGCTCGGCGAGTGTCGTGGCGCCCGCGCGGCAGATGGCGAGATCCGCAGCCGCCATCTCATCTGCGACGGCATCCAGAAACGCGCTGACCCGGACACGGCCTTCGAGCCCCTTGTACTTCTCGCGCACGATCGCCAGCTCGCGTTGGCCGGTCTGGTGGACGACCTCGAGTCCGGCGCGTTCGATCAGCGCCGGCATGGCTGCGGACACCGCGACGTTCACCGCGTGCGAACCTTGCGATCCGCCGATCACCAGCACGCGGCGCGTCGAGCGCGTCGCCGCGGATCGCGCCGCCACCGCACTCCCCTTCTGCACGAACTCGGCGCGCACGGGATTGCCCGACACGAAGCCCTTGCCGCGGAAAAACGCGAGCGTCTCGTCGTACGTCACCGCCGCGGCACGTACGAACCGCGCCAGTGTCCGGTTAGTCAGGCCAGGCACCGCGTTCTGCTCGAGCACCATCGTCGGAATCCCTCGTAACGCTGCGGTGAGGACGACAGGGCCGGAGCTGTATCCACCGACACCGACAACCAGATTCGGTTTGCGGCGCGACAGCAGCCGCCAGGCGTCGATGAATCCGAGCGGCAGCAATGCGCCGCCGCGGAGGCGTCGAGCCATCGACTTGCCTTTGAGTCCAGCGCTGCGAATCACATCCAACTCGAATCCTTCGCGCGGCACGACTCGCGACTCGAGGCCCTGCGCCGTGCCGGCAAATGTCACGTTCGCATCAGGCATGCGTGCGAGGAGCGCGCGCGCCACCGCGATGCCCGGGTACAGATGTCCGCCCGTTCCGCCGCCGGCCACCACCACCGCGATCGACGTCATGAACGCACTCGCTCATTCAGACCGTCACCCCCGCGGCTTTGGTCCCCGATTGCTGGGAGATGTTCAGCAGCACGCCCATCGCCACGAGATTCGTCAGGAGCGACGATCCGCCGTTGCTGATGAACGGCAGCGGAATGCCTTTCGTCGGCAGAAGTCCGATCACGACGCTGATGTTGACGAGCGCCTGGATGGCGACCATCAACGTGAGCCCCAGCGCCAGGAGCGCGCCAAAGCGATCCGGCGCGAGGAGCGACGTCCGCAGCCCGCGCCACGCGATCACGAGGAAGCAGATGAGGATCGCCGATGCGCCGATGAGACCCAGCTCTTCGCTGATGACTGCGTAGATGAAGTCGTTGTACGGCTCCGGAATGTAGAAGAGCTTCTGCACGCCTTGCATCAAGCCCTTGCCCACCACACCGCCGGATCCCACCGCGATCAACGACTGAATGATTTGGAACCCCTTGTCGAGCGGATCGCGCCACGGATCGAGAAAGATCAGAAAGCGCTGCAGCCGGTACGGCGCCGCGACGATCAACGCCGCGGCGACCGGCACCATCGCGATGACGGTGCCGAGGAAATACTTGTAGCTCAGGCCCGCAGCGAAGGCGATCGCGGTGACGACCACGACGATCACCGCCGCCGTGCCGAAGTCGGGCTCGAGGATGACGAGACCCGCGAGCCCCAACGTGACGATGGCAATCGGCAGCAACGCGTATTTCACGTCGTTGATGCGATGCATGCGGCGCTCGAGGAGCGCCGTCGCAAAGAAGATGGCCGCGAGCTTGGCGAACTCGCTCGGCTGGATCGACACGGCGCGGAACTGCATCCACCGGTACGTGTTGTTGCGTGGCGGAAAGAGAAAGACGGAACACAGCGCCACGACGACGATCGTGAGCAGCGTCCAGATCACCGCCGGCCGCTTGAGCTGGTGATAATCCGTGCGCATGGCCACCCAGAGCAGGCCGAATCCGATCACGGCCCAGATGCCCTGCTTCAAGAGCAGGTAGTACGGCACCTTGTAGGTCTCCAGCGACTGCACCGCGGACGCGCTGTAGACCATCACGAGGCTCACCCCGACCAGGAGTACCGTGGCCCAGAACAGCAACTTGTCCGATTTGAGCGTGCGTGCCATGTACTTGCGCGTCCCCATCCACCCGCGTTATGTACCGCCCTACAGGCCGTGCGTCGCGCCGCCGAAACTCGATGCGGCGCCGGCCCCGGGCGCCGGCGGCCGATCCGGGTGGATCGGCGCGCCGTCGAGTCAGCAGTCAGCAGTCATCAGTCGGACCGGAAAAAGGACACCCACCTCACAGGCCGGGGCGGCCTGTGTTCCCAGCGGTAAGCTCCTCCCCGCCGTGCCCGATCTGATGACTGCTCACTGCTGACTCATTCATTGATCCGAGGGACTTCGTCCCTCGGACTCCCTTACTCGCTCTCTCGCGCGACTCGGCTCCCCTGAAAAGCTTGTGGCCAAGTCGCGGCCCGATTCGCGAGGCTCGCTTTGCTCGCTCGTTCCGCATTTAGCGGTTCACCAACTTGCCCACTTCTTCTTTGAACATGCGGCCACGGGTCGCGTAGTCGCGAAACATGTCGAAGCTCGCGCAGGCCGGCGCGAGCAGCACCACCCCGCCGGGACGCGCGAGCGCGAACGCGCGCTGCACCGCATCGGCCATGGACGTCGCGGCGTGCACCGGCACCACGCCGCTGAACGCCTCCGCAATGAGGGGCGCGGCCTCGCCGATCGTCACCACCGCATCGGCGTGCGCGGCCGCCACGTCGCGCAAATCCTCGAAGCGACCGCCCTTGAACCGGCCGCCCATGATCGCGACGATGCCGGAGTCGAAACTTTCCAGCGAACGTTTCGCCGATGCGATGTTCGTCGCTTTGGAGTCGTTCACGAATCGCACGCCGTCGATCTGCGCGACGGGCTCGAGCGCATGCTCGAGGCCTTTGAATCCGTCGACGGCCCGCTGGATGGCGTCCGCCGGCACGCCCGCGACGCATCCCACGGCGGTCGCCGCGAGCACGTCGCTCAGCAAATGCCGTCCGGGCAAATGCACGGCGCTCACCGGCATCACCGGTTCCGCCGATCCGCGATCGCGGCGCACGATCGCCTGACCTTCGACCGTGACGACGCTCGTCTTCGGCGAATCGAGTCCGTAGTCGAAGCGTCGCGCTCTGGCCTCGCGCGCCAGCGCGAGCGCCGCCGGATCGTCGGCATTCACCACCGCCCAATCCGTGGCCGTCTGATTCGCGAAAATGCGCGCCTTCGCGGCGCCGTAGGCTTCGAACGACGAGTGACGATCCAGATGATCGGCCGACAGATTCAAGAGCACGGCGATCCACGGATGGAACGTCTCGGTCGTGTCGAGCTGAAAGCTGCTGACCTCGACGACGTGGAGCGACCCCGGTCGCGAGGAGGCGACCTGCGCCGACAACGCGTTGCCGAGATTGCCGCCGGCCGTGACGTCGAATCCCGCTTCGGCGAGCATCCGCGCCGTCAGCGTCGTCGTCGTGGACTTACCCTTGGTGCCGGTGATCGCGATGATGCGGCCCGCGAGCCATCGCGAGGCGAGTTCGATCTCGCCGATCACGGGTACGCCCGCGTGTTTCGCTGCCTCGATCGCGGGCTGCTCGCTCGGCACGCCTGGACTGAGCACGACCAGATCGGCGCCGGTCAGCAAATCGGTACGGTGCGGACCGAGCTCAATCGTCACGCCTCGATCTCGGAGCTCGTCGGCAGTCGCCAGCGATTCGGCTTGATCGCTCAGCGTCACGCGCGCGCCGCGCGCCCGCAGCAGCTCCGCCGCGGCCACGCCACTGCGACCCCCGCCGACGACCACCACGTGCTGCCCCGCGACGCTGAAGCTCATCTCATCACCTCAGCTTCAGTGTCGTCAGACTGAACAGCGCGAAGATGATCGCCACGAGCTGAAAGCGCGCGATCACTTTCGGCTCCTGCCAGCCGATGAGCTCGAAATGATGATGGAGCGGCGCCATCCGGAAGACGCGCTTGCCCGTCAGGCGGAACGACGCCACCTGGATCATCACCGACAGCGCCTCCAGCACGAACACCCCGCCGACGACCGGCAGCAGCAGTTCCTGTTTGATCAGGATCGCGACGACGCCCAGCGCACCGCCGAGGCCGAGCGACCCGACGTCGCCCATGAACACTTCCGCCGGATGCGCGTTCCACCACAGGAATCCGAGACTCGATCCGACGAGCGCGCCGCAGAAGATCGTCAGCTCGGCGGTCGGTTCGAAATGCACGAGCAGCAAGTAGTCGGCGAGTGCCTTGTGGCCCGTGACGTACGTCAGGGCCGTGAACGCGGCCGCGGCAATCGCGACCAGGCTGATCGCGAGGCCGTCGAGGCCATCGGTGAGGTTGACGGCGTTCGTTTCGGCGACGAGCACGAGCACGGCAAACGGAACATAGAAGAGACCGAGGTCCGGCACCCAGCGCTTGAAGAACGGGAAGATCAGCCGCGTGTTGTACAGCGGCGGTTCCTGTTGCGCGAGGATCAGCAGCGCGACGCCCACCGCGATCGCCACGACGATCTGCAGTCCGAACTTGTAGCGCGCAAAGAGCCCATGATGCGTGTGGCGTTTGACCTTCAGATAGTCGTCGAGGAAGCCGATCGCGCCGAATGCGGCCGTCGCGATCATCGCGATCCAGACGTAGGCGTTCGTCAGATCCGCCCAGAGCAGCGTGGGGACGAACACGGCCGTGAGGATCAGCAGGCCACCCATCGTCGGCGTGCCGGCCTTCGGCTTGTGCGTCGCGGGACCATCGCTGCGGACGACCTGCCCGACCTGGAACTCGCGCAGACGACGGATGAACCACGGACCGAGGAGCAGACTCAGCGCCAGCGCCGTCAGACTCGCGCCGGCCGTCCGGAACGTCACTGCCTGCAGCAAGCGCAGAACTGAGATCTGATCGTGGAAGGGCGCGTAGATGAACTGGAGCAGCATCAGGCCACCCCCGCCAGTCGATCCGCAACGAGATCCGTACGTGTGCCGCGCGAGCCTTTGACGAGCACGAGATCGCCGGGCTGGATGAGCTGGTCGATCCGCTCCGCGGCACTGCGACTGTCGGCAAACCGGTGCACGTGCGCGCGCGACAGCCCCCCGGCAACGGCGCCTGCGGCGATCGCGTCGGCGTCGGGACCGCCGATGGCCACGAGCACGTCCACATGCGCGCGTGCGGCGGCGCGGCCGCAACTCTCGTGCAGGACGCGCGACGAGTGCCCGAGCTCGAGCATCTCGCCGAGCACCGCAACCCGCCGGCCGAGATGCGGCGTGGCCGCGAGCGCCGAGAGCATCGCCTGCACGGCGGCCGGACTCGCGTTGTACGAGTCGTCCACCAGGCGTCCGCCGCCGGCGAGCGGCATCACCGCGCCGCGGCGCGTGACCGCGCGCAACGCACGGACGCGCGATTCAATCGCATTCACCGGAATGTCGTGCGCGACCGCTACGGTGACCGCGGCGAGCACGTTCGAGAGTTGCGCGCGTCCGGCTAGTGGCACCGTCAGCTGCAGCTCGCTGGCGGGCGTCAGCACCGTCGCGCGGGTGCCATCGAAACCTTCGTCTTCGATGTCGGTGGCGCGCACGTCGGCCGCCGGCGACTCGCCGAACGTGAGGCGCCGCGCGGTGACATGCCGCACGTGCGACATCACGAGCGGATCGTCGGCGTTGGCGACGATGAGCGTCCGGTCGGTCGCCTGTTCGAGGATCTCCGCCTTGGCCGCCGCGACGGCATCGCGCGATCCGAAGAAGCCGAGATGCGCATCGCCGACGTTGGTCCACACGCGAACGTCGGGCTCGGCGATTTCGACGAGCGCGCGGATCTCGCCCGCGTGATTCATGCCGAGCTCGACGACCGCGATCTCCGGTCCGTCGCGCAGATCGATCAGCGACAACGGCAGTCCGATGTGGTTGTTCAGATTGCCGCGATTCCGATAGACCTGATATCGCGCGCCGAGCAGTTCGGCCGTGACTTCCTTCGTCGTGGTCTTGCCCGCACTGCCGGTGATCGCGATGACACGGGTTTGCGAACGCAGCCGGACGTCGTGCGCCAGTCGCTGCAACGCCGTCACGGTGTCGTCCACGACGATGACAGACAGCGATCCGCGTGTGGCGGGCGGGGTCGAGACGAGAAGGCCCGCGGCGCCCCGCCCGATCGCCGCGTCCACGAAGTCGTGCCCGTCGAAGCGCTCGCCTTTGATGGCGACGAAGAGCGCCCCGGCGCCGATCGCACGACTGTCGATCGACACGCCGTCGAAGCGCTGCGCCGGATCGCCGGTAACCAGTCGACCTCCAGTCGCAGTCGCGACCATGCCCGCGGTGAGCGCAACGGTGGCCACGATGGACATCACACCCGCGAGCTGGCGCGACGGTGGCCGAGCGCCGCCCGCGCGACCTCGACGTCGTCGAACGGCAGCGTTCGATCGCCGATGACCTGATACTTCTCGTGCCCCTTGCCCGCAATGATCACGAGGTCGCCTGGTTTGGCGGCACGCACGGCCTGCTCGATCGCCTGTCGCCGATCGGGCACGGTGAGGTGCGGCGTGACGTGCCGCTTCGGCGCCGTCGGATCGGCCGGCGGCGTCAGCCCGCGCGCGATCTCCTCGAGGATCCGTTCGGGATCTTCCGAGCGCGGATTGTCCGACGTCAGCACGACGAGATCGCTCAGTCGCGCCGCGACGGCGCCCATGAGCGGCCGCTTCGTGCGATCGCGATCACCGCCCGCGCCGAACACGGTGATGATCCGGCCGCCGGCGAGCGGGCGCGCCGTTTCCAGCAGATTCTTGAGCGCGTCGTCCGTGTGCGCGTAGTCGACGACCACGCGCACGTCGTCGGTCGAGCCGGAGACGATCTGAAAGCGTCCGGGGACCCGCTCGAGCCGCGCAAGACCGGCTTCGATCGCCGAAGGCTTGAGGCCGAGGCCGATCGCCGTCGCGATGACGCCCAGGCTGTTGTAGACGTTCGGACGGCCGACGAGCGGCGACCGGATCGTGAGGGATCCGGACGGCGTCTCGGCCGTGAAGGCCAGGCCCTCGAGCGACGACTGCATGTTCGTCGCGCGCACGTCGGACGGTCGATCGATCGAGTACGTGATTACGCGCGGCAGCGTCGACGCGAGCTCGACGCCTTTCGGATCGTCCACGTTGACGATCGCGGGCGCGCCGGCCGGCAGCATCTCGAAGAGCCGGCGTTTCGCGGCAAAGTACTTCGTCATGTCGCCGTGAAAATCGAGATGGTCGCGCGTCAGGTTGGTGAAGATCGCGGCGGCAAACGTCAGCTCGGCCGCGCGGTGCAGCACGAGCGCGTGCGAGGACACTTCCATCGCGCACGCCTGGCAGCCCTTGTCCACCATCTCGCGCAGCAGCCGCTGCACTTCGCTGGATTCCGGCGTCGTGTGCGACGCTTCGCGCTCATCCGCCTGCGACGGACCGGTGCGGAACGTCACCGTGCCCATACGCCCGCACGGCATGCCCGCCGCGTCGAACACGGCCGCCATCAAGTACGTCGTCGTCGTCTTGCCGTTCGTGCCCGTGACGCCCACCAGCGTCAGATCGCGGCTTGGACGACCGTAGAGAATCGCGGAGAGCTCGGCCAGCGCCAGACGCGAATCGGATGTCTTCAGCCACGGCACGCCCGCAGCCGCCGGTGCCGTCTCGGACACGATGGCGATCGCACCGCGCGTCGCCGCCTGTGTCGCGAACTTCGCGCCATCGGCACGCTGACCGCGCACGGCGACGAAGACCGTGCCGGCGGAGACGGCGCGCGAATCGTGCGCGATGCTCGTGACGCGTGTCGACTGGCGGTTCGCCGTCGTCACCGTCGCACGGGCATCGGGCGCGAGCGTATGCGCGCTCGCGACCAGTTCGCCAAGCGTCATTTCCGGGTGCCTCCCGGGGCGAGTGGCTCCGGAGTGCGGCGGAGTTGCAGCGCGCTCCAACCGCCGGGCTCGATGGCTTCGCCAGGCTCCGGCGTCTGCGCCATGACGACGCCGTCACCGGCGGCACGCACGGACAGACCGACGCGACCGAGGACGCGCAACGCGTCGCGCATCGCCATGCCGCGCACGTCCGGCATCAGCGAACGGCCGCCAATTTCGGCGACGGCGGGAATCAGCGTCGTTCTCGCCGCCGGCGGCGTGGAGGTCGCCGACGTCGTGATCATCACCGGCGGCACCGGATTCAACGTCGGCGGAATGCCGAGATACTGCAACGCGGCCGTCATGATGCGCTTGAACACCGGCGCGGCCACGGCTCCGCCGTAGATCTGACCCGCGTTCGGCGTGTCGATCACGACGAGGACGGTCAGGGCGGGACGCCGTGACGGCGCGAAGCCGACGAACGACGAGTTGTAGTCGTGCGCCGAATAGTGATCGCCAACAACCTTCTTCGCCGTGCCGGTCTTGCCCGCCGCCTGATACCGATCCAGCTTCGCCGCTTTCGCCGTGCCGCGTTCGACGACGCCTTCCATGATCGTCGTGAGCGTCGCCGCGGTCTCAGCGGTGATCGCCTGGCGCAGCGGTTTCGGCGTGACGGGCTCGCGCATGCCGTCGCGGATGTACGCCCGGACGACGTGCGGCTCGTAGAGCTCGCCGCCATTGGCGACCGCGCTGGCCGCGGTCGCCATCTGCAACGGCGTCACGCCGATCTGGTAACCCATCGACATGGAACCGAGCGCGTTCTCGTCCATGTGGTCCACGCTGTAGACAATGCCCCGGCTTTCGCCGGGGAAACCGTCGCCGATCGCCTCGCCGAAACCGAAACGGCGGATGTAGCGCGAGAGCCGATCGGCGCCCACGCGCAACCCGGTTTTGATCGCCCCGACGTTGCTCGAGTTGACGATCACGTCTTCGAACGTCGCGACGCCGATGCGGTGCGTGTCCCGCACGATGCGATGCCCCGGCAGCGTGATGAAACCCGGGTTGGTATCGATGAGATCCGTCGGCGCGACGACGCCCTCCTGGATCGCCGCTGACGCCGTCACGATCTTGAATGTCGATCCAGGCTCGTACACGTCTTGTACGGCCCGATTCTTCCGGTCGTCATCCGTGTACTTGCCGAAGCTGTTCGGATTGAACGTCGGATAGTTCGCGAGCGCGAGGACCTCGCCGGTTTTCGGATCCATGATGATCGCGGTTCCGCCCTTCGCGCGGTTCGCGTCGACGCCTGCGCGCAACTCTCGTTCGGCGATGTACTGGAGCGTGAGATCGATCGACAGCTCGAGCGTCGCGCCTGCCGTCGGGACGCGCTCGACGCGCGTCTCGAGGCGCTGCCGGTGCGCGTCCAGCTGGACGAGGATCTTTCCTTCCTGGCCCCGAATCTCCTTGTCGAACGCCGACTCGACGCCGCCGAGTCCCTTGTCTTCGTTCCCGACAAAGCCGAGGACGTGGGCGGCCATCTCGAAGTTCGGGTAGTACCGCACGGGCTCCGGCATGAAGCCGACGGTCTTAAGCTTCAGAGCCTTCACACGCGCCAGCTGTTCGAACGAGACGTCTTTCGCGCGACGGACCGGCGCGTAGCCACGCTGACTCGACAGGCGCGTCGTCAAATCGGCGAGCTCTTTCGACGTGCAATCACGAAACGCCTGGCACAGCGCACGCGCGACGGCGCCGGGATCCTCGATCGCGTCGGGCTCGGCGTAGACGCTTTCGCCCATCACCGAATACGCGAGGATTTCGCCGCGCCGATCGACGATGTCGCCGCGCAGCGCCGCCTGCTTGACCTCCTGACGCTGCTGCCGGGACGCGAAGCCGGACATCTCCTCGTGCTGGAACACCTGGAGCTGAATGAGCCGCGCCTCGATGCCGACGCCCCACAGCGCGAGCCCGGCGAGAACGATGAGCGTCCGGCCCTTGATGCCGGCACGCCAGGCTTCAAGAGCGGGCGCGGCTGCCGGTTCACCAGCTGGCACAGGGTCGACGATGTGATCGTCGTGTTTGATCAGGCCGGACAACCAGCGGCGAATCATGATGACGTCCTCTCGCTCAACGGGCCGATGCGATGATGGCTTTCCCCGGCGTGACCGCTTTCTCGCGTTCGATCACGATCGTGTCCGTGGCCGGGGCCGGCGACAGATTCAGGTGATCGGCCGCGCGCCGCGCGATCCACTCCGGCGACTTCCACATCTGGTACTCGAGTCGGAGCTGGCGGTTCTTCGTCGCTTCCGCGACTTCTTCCTTGCGCAGCCGTTCGACGTCATAGCCATTCCGCAGAATCTCGAAGTGCTGCCACGCCCAGAACAACAACATCGCGACGATGAAGCAGGCGAGTCGAACGGTGCGCTGGTACTCGCGCCGCTCAGCCGGATCGACTCCGCGGACGATCGGATTGTTCCGGACGTCCTTCTTGATGGCGAATTCGGCGTCGATGCTCATCCCGTCTTCTCCACCGCGCGCAACTTCGCGCTGCGCGCCCGCGGGTTCCGCTGCACTTCGGCGTCGCCCGGCACGAGCGGCTTGCGCGTGAGGTCCGTCAGGTCCTCTCGATCTGCCACCAGCCGCCGGAAGGTCTGTTTCACGATGCGATCCTCGAGCGAGTGGAAGGCGATCACGGCGATCCGTCCAGCCGGCCGCAGCGCGTTCACGGCTGTGTCCAGGAAACCGTCGAGTCCCTCCAACTCGCGGTTCACCCAGATGCGCAGCGCCTGGAACGTCCGCGTGGCCGGGTCGATGCGCTGATGACCTCGGCTTCCAGCCGCCCCGCGCACGATCGCCGCCAGGTCGTCCGTCGTCGCAATCGCCCGGCGGTCACGCGCACGAACCACCGCGCGCGCGATCCGCCGGGAGTGGCGCTCCTCCCCGAAGCGCCAGAGCACGTCTGCCAGCGCGTCTTCGTCGATCGACGCGAGCACGTCGGCCGCCGTCGGTCCGCTCGACGCGTCCATGCGCATATCGAGCGGGCCCGCGTGCCGGAAACTGAACCCTCGCGCGGCGTCATCGAGCTGCAGCGACGAGACGCCGAGGTCGGCGACGATCCCGTCCACCCGCTCGAGGCCCTGAGCGCCCAGGGCGGCGGCGAGATCGCGATAGTCCGTGTGCGCGAGGGTCACGCGATCGGCGACATCTCTCAGCCGTTCGCGCGCCAGCGTCAGCGCGCCGCCATCGCGGTCGAGCCCAATCACGCGTCCGGCGCCAGCCTCCACGAGCGCGCGCGTGTGTCCGCCCAATCCCACCGTGGCGTCCACATACACGCCATCGCTCCGCGGCCGCAGCACCGCGACCACCTCGTGCACGAGCACCGGCTCGTGACGCGCCGCCGGCGACGGCGGCCCGCTAGATCCCGTAGTCGGCGAGGGCCCGGGCGTCTGCATCGGTGAACGGCTCGCGCTGGAGCTTGGCCAGGAACCGCTCGTGGTTCCACACATCGAGAAAGTCCACCTGGCCGAGCACGTCCACGTCACCTGACATCCCGGCCGCGTCCCGCAGCCGGAGCGGAATCAACACGCGCCCCTGCACGTCGAGCTCGCTGACCTGGCCATAGAAGTTCACGCGATCGAGGAACTTGACCTTGGCCGGGTGCGAGCTGGGCATCCGCGCGAGGCGCTGCTCCACGCCAAGCCAGGCCGACATGGGATAGATTCGTACCGAGTCACCGGTGACGCTCGTGACGTACAGACCTCCGCCGCGCTGGGCTGGCTGTTCGTCGATGAGCGCCAGAAAGGCGGTCGGGACCTTTAGTCGTCCCCGGTCGTCGATCTTGGCTGAGTAGCTGCCGCGGAGCACAAAAACTCCATCTCATTCCAATTGACTCCACGGATGGTAGAAGTACGCCGATCGACTGTCAACCGCAAAGTACAGATAATACTAGGCTTACGCCTTTGTTTCGCCTGTTGTTCGCGTACGGGAGTCAAGGCGAAGACACGACGAACATTCGGCGCGTGTTAGGATATTTGGCTCGAAATGCTACGCGCCGGGCTCATAGGACTGTCTTCTTCAGGTAAGACCACCCTCTTTCAATTGCTCACGAGTGCACGCGAAGCGCCGCGGCCGTCTGGACGAGCCGAAGCCAACGTCGGCGTCTCCCGCGTACCCGATGCGCGGCTCGATCGGCTCACCGCGATGTTCAACCCGAACAAGCGCGTGCCGGCGACGGTGGAGTTCGCGGACATGGCCGCCGGACGGAGCGACGCGAAGTCGTTTTCCGACGTCGTCGCGTACCGCAACGCCGACGCGTTGTTGCACGTCGTGCGCGCGTTTCGCGATCCCGCCGTGCCGCATGCGAGCGGATCGATCGATCCCGTGCGCGACACACGCGCGATGGAAGACGAGCTCATCCTCGCGGATCTCGGCGTCGTCGAGCGGCGTCTCGAACGACTCGAGAAAGATTTGAAGAAGACGCCGACGGCAGAATTGAAGCTCGAACACGCGCTGCTGTTGCGATGCAAGTCGTCACTCGAGTCCGGCCAACCGCTGCGGACGATGGGACTGACGGGGGACGATCTGCGACGACTCCGCGGATTCCAGTTGCTCTCGGCCAAACCGCTGCTCGTCGTGGTGAACCTCGACGAGGGTGATGTCGCCCACACGGCGGACGTCGCCACGCATCTGGGCCTCGCGGACGTGCTCGAGACTTCCGGTGCCGCAGCCGTGGGCGTGTGCGCGAAAATCGAGCTCGAGATCGCGGCGCTCGAACCGGCCGATGCGCAGGCGTTTCTGGCGGATCTGGGCCTGGCGGATTCGGGCCTCGATCGCGTGATTCGCGCCGCGTACGATCTGCTCGGCTACATTTCGTTCTTCACGGTTGGTGAGGACGAGTGCCGTGCATGGTCGATTCCACGCGACACGCCCGCGCAGGAAGCGGCAGGCGCGATTCACTCCGACATCCAGCGCGGGTTCATTCGCGCCGAAGTCGTCCCCTGCGACAAGCTGCTCGCACGAGGTTCGCAGGCCGCCTGCCGCGATCACGGCGAGCTGCGGCTCGAGGGCAAGGAATACCTCGTTGCCGACGGCGACGTGATTGAATTCCGGCACGCGACTTAGCATCTCGGCGAGCGGGCGTTTTCAAGTAGGATTTCCTCCGGATCCATCGGAGTGACCCGAACCATCCTCGTCTGTGAAGCGCAGGTGCCGTTCGTCCAGGGCGGCGCCGAGTACCACGTTCGCGAGCTGGTTCGTCAGCTGCGCGAGCACGGGTACGACGCCGAATTGGTCAGCGTGCCCTTCGCGTGGAATCCGAAGCCCGAGATCCTCGCCCACGCGGCAGCATGGCGGCTGCTCGATCTGCACGAGTCGAACGGCCGGCCCATCGATCGAGTGATCGCGACGAAGTTCCCGACCTATTTCGTTCGCCACACCAACAAAGTTGCGTGGCTCATTCATCAATACCGTGCGGCGTACGAGCTCGCGGGCACGCCGTACAGCGACTTCACTCACACGGAATCGGACGTCGCGTTGCGCAGTCGGCTGATCGGGCTCGACACGGCGCATCTCGGAGAGTGCCGCAAGCTCTATGCGAACTCGCGCAATACCGCCGAGCGGGCGCGACGCTACAACGGCCTGCCCGTCGAACCGCTTTATCACCCACCCCGTCTGGCGGAGCGGCTCCGTCCGGGACCCGCTGAGCGCTACTTCCTGTCGGTCGGACGCCTCGAAGGCGTCAAACGTGTGGATCTTGCGATTCGCGCGCTGACGCACGCGCCCTCGGAAGTCACGCTTGCCGTCGCGGGCACGGGGACGTACGGCGCCACGCTGGCCACGCTCGCGACGACGCTCGGCGTGGCGGATCGCGTGCGCTTTCTCGGTCAAGTTGGCGACGACGATCTGCTGCAGCTCTATGCCGGCGCGCTCGGCGTGGTCTTTCCGCCGTACGACGAAGACTACGGCTACGTCACGATCGAAGCGTTCCTCGCGCACAAGCCGGTGATCACGACGACCGATGCCGGTGGACCGAACGAGTTCGTCGTCGATGGCGTGAACGGTTTCGTCGTCGCGCCGGAGCCGGCCGCGATCGGTGAGGCGATGGCCACGCTGGCGTCGAATCCGGCACGCGCGGCTTCGCTCGGCGACGCGGGCTACGAGCGCGCGAAGACGATCACGTGGGATGGCGTCATCGAAGCCCTGGTCGCATGAAGCTCATCATCCAGATTCCCTGTCTGAACGAGGCGCAGACGCTGCCCGCGACGATCGCCGATCTGCCTCGCGCGGTCCCTGGCGTCGATACGATCGAGTATCTGGTGATCGACGACGGATCGCGCGATGACACAGCGGCTGTGGCGCGTGCGCATGGCGTGCACCACGTCATCCGCTTTCGCCAGCGCAAGGGACTGGCCGCCGCGTTCATGACGGGCATCGACACCGCGCTCAAGGCCGGCGCCGACATCATCGTCAACACCGACGCGGACAATCAATACGCCGGCAAGGACATCGCGCGGCTCGTCGCGCCGCTCCTCGACGGCAAGGCGGACATCGTCATCGGCGATCGCAACATCCGCGATCTGCAGCACATGTCGTGGCCGAAGAAGCTTCTGCAGCGGCTCGGCAGCTGGGCCGTCCGGCAGGTCTCGGGCACGGCGGTGCCGGACACCACCAGCGGGTTCCGCGCCTACACGCGCGACGCCGCGTTGCGCATGACCATCGTGTCGGAGTTCTCGTACACGCTCGAGTCGATCATCGCCGCGGGCAAGGGGCGGATGGCGATCGCGCACGTCGAGATCGCGACCAACCCGCGGACGCGGCCCTCGCGCCTCTTCGACAGCATCTTTTCGTACATCAAGCGGTCGGCGGCGACGATCGTGCGCATCTACGCGATGTACGAGCCGCTGAAGGTGTTCACGTACATCGGCTCGGTGATCTTTCTCGCCGGGTTCTTCATCTCGATGCGGTTTCTGTACTTCTATTTGTTCACCGTCGACTCGGCCGGCAAAGTCCAGTCGCTGATTCTCTCGGCCGTGCTGATGATCGTCGGGTTCCAGGTGATTCTCATCGGTCTGCTGGCCGATGTGATCTCCGGCACACGCAAGCTCCTGGAGGATCTGCTCTATCGCGTGCGATCGATGGAGCTCGCGCAGCGGGCGAACGACGCACGCGACGCTTCTTCAGAGACGGAGCGCTGATTCGTGGCCGATCCGCGCCTGGTCTCGATCGTCATACCCGCGTGCAACGAAGCCGGCGCGATCGCCGATGTCGTGAACGAGCTGCGCCGTGCCGCGGACTGGCGCGAGATCATCGTCGTCGACGACGGGTCGACGGACGACACGGCCGCGCGCGCCGAATCGGCGGGCGCCCGCGTGATTCGACATCCGTACAACAAGGGCAACGGCGCGGCGGTCAAAACCGGCATCCGCGCGGCCGCCGGTGACTTCGTCCTCATCATCGACGGCGACGGCCAGCACAAGCCCGAAGACGCGGGGCGACTCGTCGACAAACTCGATCCGTACGATCTCGTCGTCGGCGCTCGTGCCAAGACGACGCAGGCCGGATTGCGACGCCGATTCGGCAACGCGGCGCTGAACTGGCTCGCGTCGTTTCTGACCGAGCGCGACATTCCCGATCTGACGTCAGGTTTCCGCGCGGCGCGGCGCTCGGCCCTTCTCGAGTTCCTGCCGATTCTGCCGAATGGATTCTCGACGCCGACGACGACGACGCTGGCCTTCCTCAAGGCCGGCTACAACGTGACGTTTGAGCCGGTCGACGCGCGCGTGCGCATCGGCACGTCGAAAATCCGGCTCACGCGCGATGGCCCACGGTTCTTTCTCATCGTGCTGCGCGTCATCACCATCTTCAGCCCGTTGCGCATCTTCCTCCCCGTGGCCGCGCTGTCATTTTTCATCGGCGCTGCTTACGCGGTGTGGACGATGATCACGCAACAGCACGTGACCAACTCGTCCGTGCTGCTGATCACGCTGTCCGTCGTGTTCTTCTTCATGGGTCTCATCTCGGAGCAAATCGCGGCGCTGCGGTTCAATGGACGCCAGTAGGTACCGCTCGTGGATCCTCGCCGCCGCGGCGCTCGGATTCGCCCTGCGTCTCGCCTTCTCGCTCGGATATTGGGTCGGTCAGACACCGACACGCGACGAACGCGAGTATCTGTCGCTCGCGCGCAGCCTCGCAGCCGGACACGGATTCACCTACGACGAATCGCTGCGATCCGGATCGATTGAACCGTTCAGCCGCGCACCGGGGTACCCGTTGTTTCTCGCGCTCACGGGCGGTGGGCGGTCCGATGGCGAGTCGTTGCCGATGTCCGTCAAGATCGCGCAGGCGATCGTCGGCGCGATCGGCGTCGTCATCGCCGGTGTCATCGGGAGACGACTGGCCGGTGAGCGCGCCGGCGTTGCGGCGGCAGCGATGGCGGCGATCTATCCACCACTCGTGTGGATCGCCGCGTACACGCTGAGCGAAGCGATCGCGTGGCCGCTGGGTCTCTTCGCGGCGTGGCGATTCGACGCGATGCTCGGCGCAGAACCGTCGCAGCGCACGCGTGCCGCGCTCCTCGCGGGCCTTGCGACCGGTGTTGCGATTCTCGTACGGCCCGGCCTCATCGTCTTCGCCGGACTCGCGGCGCTGTGGCTCGTCTGGCGCCGGCGCCCGCTATTGGCGCTGTGGCTCGTCGCCGGCATCGTCGTGCTCGTCGGTCCTTGGACCGTGCGCAACTACATGCGAGAGGGACGGGTGATCCTCGTCGCTGCCGAAGGTGGCGTGACGTTCTGGACCGGCAACCACCCGCTGGCGCGCGGCGAAGGCGACATGGCGGCCAATCCGCAACTGAAGGTCGCGTCGAATGCGATCAGAGCCGCGCATCCCGATCTCGATGAGGTGCGCCTCGAACCGATCTACTATCGCGAAGCCCTCGCGTGGATTCGCGCGCACCCGATCGACTGGGCCGCGCTCGAAGCGCGAAAACTCTTCTATCTCATCGTGCCGATCGGCCCGTCGTACTGGCTGCACTCGGCCCGGTACGCGATTGCGTCCGTCGTCTCGTACGCGCTCGCGCTGGCGCTCGCCGTCGCGGGCGTCGTTCGGCTCGGCTCGACTCGAGGACGGGCGCCGGGCTTGTGGCTCCTCCTCGCCTCCGCTATCGTCATGTGTCTCGTGTTTTTTCCGCAGGAACGGTTCCGGATTCCGGCGATCGATCCGGCGCTCGTCATCCTCGCGGGCGCCGTCTGGTCCCCTCGCGGCACGGCAAAGGCCGCCGCATGACGCTCGTCGTCGTGATGCCCACCTACAACGAGCGGCCGAACATCGAGCGGGTCGCGGCCGGTGTGCTCCGTCATCCGTGGGCGAAGCTGCTCGTCGTCGACGACGCGTCGCCGGACGGCACGGGCGAGATTGCGGATCGGCTCGCCGCGGAATCCGGTGGCCGGCTCGAAGTGATGCATCGCCAGGGACCGCGCGGCCTCGGACTCGCGTACGTCGATGGCCTGCGTCACGCGTTGACGATGGGCACGGACGCCATTGGACAGATGGACGCGGACCTCTCGCACGATCCGAAGTACCTGCCGGATCTGCTGGCCGGGCTCGACAAGTACGATCTCGTACTCGGATCCCGTTACCTGGACGGCGGCGTGCGGGTCGTGAACTGGCCGCTGCATCGCATCATGCTCAGCGCGTTTGCCAACCGGTACATTCGCGTCATCACGGGATTGCGCGCGCGGGATTGTACCGGCGCGTATCGTCTCTGGCGCCGCGACGCACTGGCGAAAATCCCTCTGGAGGGCGCACGGGCCAACGGCTACGCGTTTCTGACCGAGATGCTGTACGAGGCCAAGCGGGTAGGATGCGCGATTGGCGAAGTGCCGATCGTCTTTGTCGAGCGGCAGGAAGGCTACTCGAAGGTCTCGCGCAAGGTGTTGATGGAATCGCTCTTGACGCCGTGGCGGCTGATTGCCCGCGGTGGCCGCTTGAAGAAGACGAAAGGCCGCTGATCGGTCATGCGTCACGTCGCCGTTCTGGTCACGACGTCGTACCCGCGCTTTCCAGGCGACGGCATCGGCAGCTTCATGGAGCCGATCGCGAAGGGTCTCGCGGCGCGAGGCCATGAGATTCATGTCGTCGCGCCGTGGCATCCACGCATCACGCGCGCGAAAGTCGAAGACGGCGTCCACTTCCACTTCTTTCACTACGCGCCGACCGAGGCTCTGCATGTCTTCGGCTATGCCACCAGTCTGCGGCGCGACACGGCACTCAAGGCCTCTGCCTGGCTCATGACGCCGGCGGCACTGGCGTCCGGCATGTTCAAGGCGCGTCGGGTTGCGATGAAGAAGCGCGCGACGATTCTGCACGGCCACTGGATCGTGCCGGGCGGCGTCCTCGCGGCGGCCGCAGGGCGACAACCGCTCGTCGTCAGCGCGCACGGATCGGACGTCTTCGTCGCCGAACACAACGCCGCTGCCAAACTGGCTGCGAAACGCGTGTTTCGCCGCGCGGCGTGGGCGACGGCCTGCAGCGACGATCTCCGTACGCGATCGATTGCCCTGGGCGCGTCTCTCGATCGGATCGAGACAGTTCCGTACGGCGTCGACACCGATCGCTTTGCGCCCAGCGCGACGGTGCGAGCGGAAGTGCGCCGTGAACTGAAGTTGCCCGACCATGCGCCCATCGTCGTCACGGCCGGACGTCTCGTGCACAAGAAAGGATTCGAGTATTTGATCGACGCCGCGGCCGCGTTGCGATCCCGATTCGCGGATCTGCAGGTCGTCATCGCGGGTGGCGGCGACCTCGAGCAGGAGCTGAAGACACAGGCGGCCACGACCGGTGCGCCCGTCACGTTCATCGGCGGCCGCACACAAGACGAAGTCGGGCGTCTCGTCGCGGCTGCAGACGTCGCGGTCGTGCCATCCGTCCACGACGAGGCGGGCAATGTGGACGGTCTGCCGAACTTCGCGCTGGAATCGCTGGCGACGGCGACACCGGTGATCGCTACGCGCGTGGGCGGCCTCCCACAGGCGATCGACGATGGCCGGACGGGACGGCTCGTGGCGGAGCGCGATGCCGGTGCGCTCGCGGCCGCGATTGCCGACGTGCTGACGGCGCCGGATCGCGGGCGTGCTATGGGCGCGCTGGCCCGTGAGGCGGTGGGCCGCCAGTTCGGATGGGCGCGGACTGCCGAGCGCTTCGAGGCGGTTTACGACAAAGCCTGCAGGTGCTAGAGCCGTTCTGATTCTCCTCAAGTGAGCTCGATGCTAAGATTCGGCCATTCCGCAGATTCGGGGCCGGTCTTTGCTTGGCGGAAACCAGAACGGCTCTAGTGTCGTGCGAACTAGTTCCTGATGCCTGACGCCGCTTCCCGCGCCACCGGTCTGACCATCTTCTTTCCGGCGTACAACGACGCCGGCACGATTGCGAGTCTCGTCATCACCGCGCGTCAATCCGCGCAGAAGCTGACGTCCAACTTCGAGATCCTCGTGATCAACGACGGCAGCGCCGATGCGACGCCGGCCATCGCCGACGAGCTCGCGCGGACGTATCCCGAGGTCCGCGTCATCCATCATCCGCGGAATCGCGGATATGGCGGCGCGCTGCGCAGTGGATTTGCCGGTGCGACGAAGGATCTCATCTTCTATACGGACGGCGACGCGCAGTACGACCCGTCCGAGCTCGCGGTGCTGTGGACACGGATGACGGATGCGGTAGATCTCGTGAACGGCTACAAGATCAGCCGTTCGGATCCCGCGCATCGCATCTTGATCGGCCGCATCTATCACTGGACGGTGAAGATTCTCTTCGGGCTCAAGGTCCGCGACGTCGACTGCGACTTCCGGTTGATGCGGCGCGCGATTTTCGATCGCGTGACGCTCGAGAAGAACAGCGGCGTCATCTGCCTGGAGATGATGAAGAAGATCCAGGATGCCGGGTTTCGCATCGCCGAAGAGCCGGTACATCACTATCACCGCGCGTTCGGCCGCTCGCAGTTCTTCAACGTGCGGCGGACGCTCCGCACCGCGCTCGATGTGGGCAAGCTCTGGATCGAGCTCGTCGTGTTGGGGCGGCACCGCCGCGCCGTGCGCGGCCCGGCGCCGGCCGGGCGTCCCGTGCGGGTGACGCCGGCGGCGTCCTCCGGCTCGGACCCGGACGCCTCATGACGACGGGCTACCGCGAGTTCTATCGCGGTCGTCGCGTGCTGATTACCGGCGGCCTCGGCTTCATCGGATCCAATCTCGCGCGTGTCCTCGCCGATCTGGACGCCGACGTCCTCGTCGTCGACTCGCTGATTCCGGATTACGGCGGTCACCTCTTCAACATCGCGGGCTACGAAGATCGCGTGCACGTCAATGTGGCCGATGTCCGGCAGGCGACGACAATGAACTACCTGGTGCGGGATCGCGAGGTGATCTTCAACCTCGCCGGCCAGGTCAGCCATATCGACAGCATGCGTGACCCGCACACCGATCTCGAGATCAACTGCCAGAGTCAGCTGACGATCCTCGAGGCCTGCCGGCAGCGCAATCCGGCGACGAAGGTGGTGTTTGCCGGCACGCGGCAGATTTACGGCCGGCCCGATCACCTGCCGGTGGACGAGACGCACCTCGTGCGGCCGACGGACATCAACGGCATCAACAAAGCGGCCGGCGAGTATTACCACATGGTCTACAACAACGTGTTCGGCGTGCGCGCCACGTCGTTGCGGTTGACCAACGTCTTCGGACCGCGCCAGCTGATCCGCCACAACCGCCAAGGCTTCATCGGCTGGTTCATCCGCCTCGCGCTCGAAGGGAAAGAGATTCAGGTCTACGGCGACGGCTCGCAGGTCCGCGACTTCGTCTACGTGGACGACGTGGCCGATGCCTTTCTGCGCGCGGGCGCGTGCGACGACTGCAACGGCGACGTCTTCAACGTCGGCGGCACGACTGCGATCTCACACCGCGACCTCGTCCAGATGCTGATTGAAGAAGCCGGCAGCGGATCGGTCCGCTACATCGAGTGGCCGCCGGAGAAAGCGCGCATCGACATCGGATCGTTCTATTCGGACTCGACCAAGTTTCGACGGACGACGGGCTGGACGCCGTCGGTGGATTTGCGCGAAGGGTTCCGCCGCACGCTCGCGTACTATCGCGAGAACATCGATCGCTATCTCGAGACGCCGCCCGGAGCGTCGGCGCCATGACGACGCCCCTGCGCATTCCGTTCATGTCGCTGACGCCCGGTCCCGACGCGTCAGCGGTTCGCGAAGCGATCGATCGCGTCATCGCGCGCGGCTGGTTCATCCTCGGCCCGGAGCTCGAGGCGTTCGAGCGGGAATTTGCGGCCGCGTCAGGCGCGCGCTACACCGTTGGCGTCGGCACCGGCACGGATGCGCTCGCGCTCCCGCTTCGCGCGATGGGCATCGGTCCGGGCGATGAAGTCATCACGTCTCCGCTCTCGGCCGCGTTCAGCGCGCTCGCGATCGTGATGGCGGGCGCGACGCCGGTGTTCGCCGACATCGATCCGGATCGACTCACGCTCGATCCGGCTGCCGCAGCGGCGGCGATTACTCCGCGCACGGCGGCGATCATGCCGGTCCACATCTATGGACAGGCCGCGGACATGCCGGCGTTCGCGGCGCTGGCTGCGCGGCACAACCTTGCGATTCTCGAGGACGCGTGCCAGGCGCACATGGCGACGTGCGCCGGCAGGCCGGTGGGATCGTTCGGCGCGGCAGCGGCGTACAGCTTTTATCCCACGAAGAATCTGGGCGCGCTCGGCGATGGCGGCGCGATCACGACGGACGACGAATCCGTCGCGCAGAAACTGCGGCGGCTGCGCAACGGCGGCCAGACCGACCGGTATCACCACGCCGAGTTCGGCGTGAACAGCCGGCTCGACGAGATGCAGGCCGCGATCCTGCGCGCGCGTCTGACGTTCTTGCCACGATGGACGTCGCGACGCCGCGAGCTGGCGGCCCGCTATCGGCACGCGCTCGCCGGCAGCGCCGTCGTCGTGCCGCCCGAGTGCGATCCGGGCCACGTCTATCATCTATTCACCGTGCGCGCTGGCGATCGCACGGCCTTTCAGACGCACCTGACGGCGCGCGGGATCGGCACGCTCGTGCACTATCCGATTCCGATTCCGCAGCAAGCCGCGCTCGCGCAGGCGCCCCCGTCACACTGCCCTGTCGCCGATCGCGTGTGCGACGAGATCTGCTCGCTGCCGCTCCACCCGGCGCTCACCGAGGCCGACGTGGATGCCGTCGCGGCCGCGGTGCACGAATGGCGAGGCGTCTCATCCATCGCTTGATGGGAAGACGCCCGCGATGATCCGGCTCATTCTTCTAACGTGTGTCGTCGCGTACCTGCCGGGCGCGCTGATCTACCGTCTGCCGATCGCTAATCGCGCGCGGCGCGCGGCGCTCGGCGCGGACGAGCGCGTCTTCTGGCACGTGATGCTGAGCGTGGCATGGTCGGGGGCCGTCGTGCTCGTGCTCGCAGTCGCCGGTCAGTACCGGTTCGAACGACTGCTCGCGATCGACGGCATGCTCGCGGCCATGATTCTGGTCGGCGCACGCACGACTCTGCTCTATCGCGGTACCGCGCAGCGACTGTCATTGACCGTCCTGCTGCCGATCGCCCTCATCGTCCTCGGCGTCTGGCGATTCTTTCCGTCGTCGGAATACATCATCGGCGGCAAGGATCCGGGCGTGTACATCAACGAGGGCATCCAGATCGCGCAACGCGGCGCCCTCGTGCTGCGCGATCCGGTGGTGTCGAATCTGCCGGCAAACAGCCAACAGCTGTTCTTTCCACGCGGACTCGATGCGAACTACATCGCGTCGCGATTCATGGGTCTCTTCGTACTGAGCGTGAGCGACGGCACGGTCGTCGGCCAATTTCCACATTTCTATCCGGCGTCGATCGCCGTCGCGTATGGCCTCGACGGGCTGACGGGAGGACTCCGCGTCGTCGGGCTGTGGGCGATCCTGGGCGTGCTCGCCGTGTATTTCGCGGCGGCCCGGCTGTGCGGGCGCGGCGTCGCGTTCGCCGCGGCGACGCTGCTCTCGCTCCATGCGATCCAAGTCTGGTTCTCGCGGAGTCCGAATGCCGAGGTCGCGCTGCAAGCGTTCGTCTTCGCCATGCTCCTCGCATTCGCGCGCGCACACCAGGATGGCGATCGGTTCTTTGCGGTCGTCGCCGGCGCCCTCGCGGGCCTTGCCGTCTTCGTGAAAATCGATGAGCTCGTCGTGATCGGCGCCGTCGTCGGCGCGACTGCCGTGATGTGGCTCGTCGATGGCAAGCGTCCACGCGCAGGATTCGTCGTGACGCTGGTCGCGAGCCTGGCGCTCGGACTGCTGTATCTCAACGGCCCGATGCGGGGCTACTTCGGCCAGCCGCTGCTGTGGACGACGCAGCTGTCGCCGGTCCTGATCGCGTCAGTGGTCATCGGCGCTGCGGCGTTGCTCGCCGGACTCATTCTCCTGAGACGACGATTCGCGCCTGTGGTGCGCGTCGTTCTGCCTTATGTCCTGGCGAGCGTTGTCGTCATCGCGGCCGGCTACGCGTACAACATCCGTCAGCCCGGCGGAAAACTGACCGACTACGATGCGCTCGCCCTCCGGACGTTTGTTGATTTTCACCTGCTCCCGCTCGGCCTCATTGCGACGCTGATTGGCACCGTCATCGCCTGGCGACGCGACTTCTGGCGCGATCCCGCCATGGCGATCGTGTTCATCAGTTTCGCGATGCTGTTCTTTTACAAGATCCACGTCGTGCCGTTGCACTTCTGGATGGATCGGCGCTTTCTCGCCGTGATCCTCCCGTGCGCGCTGATCTTTGCCGCTGTGGCCGCGCTTGGACTGGCGGTGACGCGGCCGCGCGGCGTGCAGCTCGTGCGCGTGATCGCGGGACTCGGGTTTCTGGCGTGGCTCGGACGCTCGTACGCCGTCGCGGCGGCGCCGCTCCTGCCGCACATCGAGTACGAGACCGTCGTCCCCACGATCGAACGCGTCGCGGGCACGATCGGCGATCGCGATCTGGTCCTCGTGGAATCGCGCGACGCCGGATCGGATACGCACGTCTTCGGCTTGCCGCTGGCCTATATCTACGCGAAACAAGTGCTGATGCTGCCGTCGGCCAGACCGGACAAGATCCAGCTCGAAGCCTTCCTGCAGGACGCGCTCACGAAGTACGCGCGCGTGCTGTTCATCGGTGGCGGCGGCACGGACTTGCTCTCGCGCACGATCGTCGCGACACCCGTATCCGACGGACGAGTGCACGTGCCCGAGTACGACAATTCGCCGTGGGATCGCTATCCGTCGGGCGTCAAGCGCAAAGACTTCGACTACAGCGTCTACCAGCTCTCGCTCGGCCGGGCGTCGGAGTCCGGGTTCGTGCTCGATGTCGGCGACCGCGACGACTTGAACGTCGTCCGCTTCTACGCGAAGGAGCCATCGGAAGGACGCACCGTTCGGTGGACCGGACGTCAGTCGGTCGTGGCGATCCCTGGCCTCACGGGCGCCGAACGCGACGTGATGCTCGTGATGCACGACGGTGGCCGGCCGGCGGCCGCGGGTCCCGCCGAGATCGACGTGTTCTTCAACGAGACGCTGCTCGGCCGAATCGCGGTGAAACCTGGATTCCAGACCTACCACCTTGTCATTCCGGCTGAGGCGGCCCGTCTCGCCGCGACCATGAACGATCCGACGCAGCTGCGACTCGTGTCGACATCGACGTGGAAGCCGGCGGCGTTCCTCGGCGGCACCGACACGCGTGACCTCGGTGTCATGGTCGATCGGGTGGAAGTACACTGACTCGGCCGCCCCTGCGATGCGATCGCTGCAGATTTACGACCCACGTGAGCGGGCACTCGTCCGGCTGGCGGACGCGCTGCTCGCGCCCGTCGGCTGGCTGACGCCGGCGACGCGCGCCGCGGCCACGGCACCGCGGCGAATTCTGCTGCTCCGTCTCGAGAGGATCGGCGATCTGCTCATGATCCTCGGCGCGCTTGCCGACATCCGCGCGTCGTTTCCGTCCGCACAGATCGATCTCGTCGTCGGCAGCTGGAATCGCGACCTCGCGGCGCTCATTCCCGGCGTCGATCGCGTCGAGACGATGGACGTGCCGTGGCTGGCGCGGGAGGCGCGTGGCGCGTCGTGGCCGGATCTCATTCGTCAGGCGCGGAGCTGGAGCCGGCGGCACTACGATCTCGTCATCAACTTCGAGCCCGACGTCCGCAGCAATCTGCTCGCGCGACTGTCCGGCGCGCCGAGGCGCGTCGGCTACTGGACCGGAGGCGGACGTTCGTTCCTGACAGAGAGCTTTGCGTACGAACCTGCACGGCACGTCGCGGACAACGCGCGACAACTCGTGGCGCGCGCGGCGGGACGCTCACCAGCTGACGGCACGCCTCGCGTCATGCAGCTCGAGCTGCCGGGAGAAGCGACGGCCGCTGCTGATGCGTTGCTCAGGGACGCAACGGGACCCCTCGTCGGAGTCCACGTCAGCGGCGGGCGCGAATCTTTCCAGCACAGTGGGATCCGAAGCTTGGAATTCACGTGACTTGAAGTCGCGGC
>JADMIO011294181.1_pt1 | contig 47721 bp, 37 predicted proteins | sample 8958161 | NCBI WGS metagenome assembly JADMIO01 (sample SAMN16585339, study PRJNA669376) | soil metagenome | isolation source: Crop rotation soil | place: USA: Cullars Rotation, Alabama | collected 2011
CGAGCGTGATGAGCCTGCCCTCGAGCCTCCGCCCGCCTGGCAGTCGAGCGATTTCTTCGCTGGAGCGAAATCCGGCTGGCGGAATATGCGGAAGGATCTCGCGAGCCGCGGGCTTGCGGCCCTGATACTGAACCGGTGCTCGGAAGACCCTGAACGGGCCTGGCGGCAAAAGAAAAATTCCCGCTCGGGAACAATTCGCCATCAATCACTTTGAGGGACGAGAATATTCCCGAGCTGGAACAAGTTGAGAAGGGCGCGCGATCCTGTCGCGCGCCCGCAAAAGTGGATTGTTACCGGAGAACAGCCTTCGATTTTTCGCCTGACCGGGGAAGGTCATAGCGATCCAGGTTCATGACTTTGCTCCACGCGGCCACGAAGTCTTTCACGAACTTCTCCTTCGATCCCGCGCACGCATAGACCTCGGCGAACGCGCGCAGTTGCGAGTGCGAACCGAAGATCAGGTCAACGCGTGTCCCGGTCCACTTCACTGCATTCGACTTGCGATCGCGGCCCTCATAAACGCCATCCTTGCCCTCGGCCGGATGCCATTCCGTGCGCATATCCAGGAGGTTGACGAAGAAGTCGTTCGTCAAAACCCCGGGCTTCTCGGTGAACACGCCGTGCTTCGAACCGCCTGCATTCGCGCCGAGCACGCGAAGCCCGCCCACCAGCACCGTCATCTCCGGACCGGTCAGCTTCAGCAACTGCGCGCGATCCACCAGTGCTTCTTCTGGCTTCATGAACTGTGTCTTGCCGCTAAGGTAATTGCGGAAGCCATCAGCCCGCGGTTCCAGGGGAGCGAAAGAGGGAACGTCGGTTTGTTCTTGCGAGGCGTCCATTCGTCCCGGCGTGAACGGCACCTTCACGTCGACTCCGGCGTCCTTCGCAGATTTTTCGATAGCGGCATCTCCGCCCAGGACGATCATGTCCGCAAGCGAGACCTTCTTCCCGAATTCCTTGCGGATGGCCTCGAGCTTATCCAGCACTTTGGCAAGCTGCTTCGGCTGATTCACCTCCCAATCCTTCTGGGGCGCCAGACGGACGCGTGCGCCGTTCGCTCCGCCGCGCTTGTCGGAGCCGCGGAACGTCGATGCGGATGCCCAAGCCGTGGAGACGAGATCGGATACCGAAAGGCCGGAGGCCAGGATCTTCGCCTTCAACGCCGCAGCATCGGTTTCGTTGATTAGCGGATGATCCACGGCGGGGATCGGGTCCTGCCAGATCAGCGTCTCTTTCGGCACCAGCGGGCCGAGATAACGCGCGATCGGGCCCATATCGCGGTGAGTGAGTTTGAACCAGGCGCGGGCGAAAGCATCTGCGAACTGATCCGGGTGCTCATAGAAGTGTCGCGAGATCTTTTCATACGCCGGATCGAAGCGCAGCGAAAGATCGGTGGTGAGCATCTTAGGCACGCGCTTCTTGGTCTTATCGAACGCGTGGGGTATGGACGGCTGGCCATTCTTGGCCTGCCACTGTTTCGCTCCGGCTGGACTGGCGGTCAGCTCCCATTCGTTTTCAAACAGGTTCTTGAAGAAATTGTTGCTCCACTGCGTGGGCGTCTGCGACCAGGTCACTTCCGGACCACCGGTAATCGCATCGGCGCCAACTCCCGTGCCGAACTTGCTCTTCCACCCCAAGCCCTGGGCTTCCAGGGCGCCGCTTTCCGGCTCCGGCCCTACCAGCGACGGGTCTCCGGCGCCGTGGGTCTTCCCAAACGTGTGGCCGCCCGCGATCAGCGCGACAGTCTCTTCGTCGTTCATCGCCATGCGGAAGAATGTCTCGCGAATGTCTTTCGCGGCCGCGACCGGATCGGGGTTACCGTTTGGACCTTCCGGATTAACGTAGATCAGGCCCATCTGAACCGCGCCAAGCGGCTCCGATAGTTGACGTTCGCCGCTATACCGTTCGTCGCCTAGCCACGTCCCTTCCGGGCCCCAGTAAAGCTCCTCGGGTTCCCACACATCGGCACGCCCGCCCGCGAAGCCGAAGGTTTTGAAGCCCATGGATTCCAGCGCCACGTTGCCGGCGAGAACCATCAGGTCGGCCCACGAGATCTTATCGCCGTATTTCTGTTTGATGGGCCAAAGCAGGCGGCGCGCCTTGTCCAGGTTCGCGTTGTCCGGCCAGCTATTCAGCGGCGCGAAGCGCTGTTGCCCGGCGCCGGCGCCGCCGCGGCCATCGCTAATGCGATAAGTCCCGGCGCTGTGCCACGCCATGCGGATCATCAACCCGCCGTAATGTCCGAAATCGGCCGGCCACCAATCCTGGGAGTCCGTCATCAGAGCCTGCAAATCCTTCACCACCGCATTCAGGTCGAGGCTGGCAAACTCCTTCGCGTAGTCGAATCCGTCGCCCATCGGGTCGGACAAGCTGGAGTTCCGGTGAAGCACCGAAATGTCCAGGGCGTCCGGCCACCAGTCGCGGTTCCTGCGCGCGCCGTGCGCTACCGGGCACTTCGCGGCGCCCGCTGCAGCCTGGTCATCTTTGGCGGCAGCCGGTCCCTTTGTCGCTTCTTTTTCCATCTATTTATCCTTTCTTTCGAATGAGAATTCTTAGCGCGGAACGCGCCGGGGCGCGCACTTCATGCACAGCCCCCGGAAAATGAGTTCGCACTCGCGAACCACGCGCTTGCCCAGCGAGCCCGCGGCAGGCCGGGGCACGTCATACCAGTCCACGTCCTCCACATTGCCGCAGCGATCGCAGATGAAATGGTGATGCCGGATGCCTTTGGCATCGAATCGCGCGGCGCGGCCCTCCATGGCCACTTCCCGCACTAACCCGGCCTCCACCAAATCGCGCAAATTGTTGTAAATCGTCGCCCTGGAAGAACGCGGATCGAGGCGGTTAACGGCTTCGAAGATCTCCGCCGCCGTAGGATGTCCGGTTTGCTCCATCAGGAATGCCATCACCGCGTAGCGCTGCGGAGTGCTCCGCAAGCCGCAGCCGGCCAGGGATCGCCTGATCGCCTCCGGGTCCACAAAAGATTTGGATTGGGCCAAAAGTAGATTATATCTAATCTACAATTTAGTTCAACGTGTGCAAAAAAACCGCACAAGACCAAAAAGGATAGCGGGACGCCGCGGTTGGCACTAACAGCATTCTCACCAGACAGCCGCCTGCTAAGCTGAATTTGGAACCATGGACCCTCAGTCTCTTGAGCCGGGCCTGACTCCGCGCGGTAACCTCATCCTTTTTCCCGATTCCGGCGAACAGCGTTTGGATCCTGGTCTGACGCAGCGGCTCGTCCGGGCATTCGAGCGCGGCTCTGGCCATGGCCTTCTGCTGCTAGGCGCGGACGAAGCCGGCGCCGCGCTGCCACCGGTCCATTCGTATTGGCGGGAATTCGGCGCACGTTTTGTGAGCGCCCTCTGCGGCCAGGAAGATAGCGGCGGACCAAAACGGGACCTGCGCGTGGATCCCCCTTCCGACAACGAACTGCAACACTTCGTCGAGGCCGCGCCGCCCATGACGGGTGCGGAGTATTTGACAACCGCGGTCCTCCGCGATTTGTGGCTTGAACTCGACGCGGCGTTCGTCGCCGAATTGTCCGAGTCCAAACGCAGCCTGCAGGATTTCCTGAAGAGCCGCAATGCGGCATGGAACCTGGTTGGCCGTGTGCATTTCAACCTCGCCGAGAATCGCAATGATCCGGATTACCCGTTCGCCTTTCTGGCAACATACACAACACGGCTCTCGACACAGGCCAAAGCCCAACACCTGCCGCTAGGGAAGGCGCTCGGCGAGTATGCGGGCGCCGCCAATAAGCATCGTCTTTTGTCTCTGCTGCTTCCCGTGCAACGCGCATCGGAGGCGTGCCCGTGGCTGAAAGCGATGGTCGACGCCGGCGAAATCTTCCATCCACTGCGGTGGACGGCGGCGGAAGCTTTGCAGGTTTTGCGGGACGTTCCGCTACTGGAAGCCGCGGGCGTGGTGCTGCGCATGCCGGCGGCGTGGCGTGGCAATCGCCCCCCGCGTCCGAGGGTGACCGGTACCGTTGGAGGCAAAGTGCGCTCGGAATTGGGCCACGACGCGCTGCTCGATTTCCAGATGGAAGTCACTCTCGACGGCGAGAGGTTGACGGATTCGGAGATCGACGCGTTGCTGGCCCACACGGATGGACTCGCTCTGGTGCGCGGGCGCTGGATCGAGATCGATCGCGAACAACTGCGAGGCATGATCGACCGTTTCCACGAGGTGGAGCGGGCAGCAAGCGAGAACGGGCTCAGCTTTGCCGAGGCGATGCGCTTGGTGGCTGGTGCGAGCATCTCCCCGGAAGACTCGGATATAGCCGGCACCAATTGGGCGCAGGTGGTGGCGGGCCCTTGGCTAGCGGAGACCTTGAAGGGATTGCGCACTCCGGAAGGGCTGGCGCAAGTGGATCCCGGCGATGCGCTGAAAGGGACGCTCCGGCCATATCAGCAGGTAGGGCTGCGGTGGCTCTACCTCCTGGCCAAACTCGGTCTCGGCGCCTGTCTCGCCGACGACATGGGATTGGGTAAGACCATCCAGGTGCTTTCTCTGCTCACAGTCCTCAAGCGGCAGTCCGGGGCAAAATCCCAGCCGAGCCTGCTGGTCGCTCCGGCGTCGCTGCTGGCGAACTGGGCGGGGGAAATCCAACGCTTCACACCGGGTTTGAAAGCGCTGGTGGCGCATCCCTCCGCGCTGCCAGCCGCCGAGTTCCAGGACCTCGCAAAGGAGCGCCTGGCGGACCTCGATCTTGTCATTACCAGCTACGGCTCGCTGCTGCGCGCGCCGTGGATCACAGACGTCTCCTGGCGCTTGGCGGTATTGGACGAAGCGCAGGCTATCAAAAATCCGAATGCCAAGCAAACCCGAGCCGTCAAGAAGTTGAAGGCGGACGCTCGCCTGGCGCTCACCGGCACGCCCGTCGAGAACCGCTTGGGAGATCTGTGGTCCATCTTCGACTTCGTCAACCCCGGGCTGCTCGGATCGGCGAAAGAGTTCACCAACTTCGCCAAGCGGCTTGCCAATCAGCCGCACGGCTCATTCCTGCCTCTGCGCGAGCTGGTCCGTCCCTACATCCTGCGTCGCTTGAAAACAGATAAGACCGTAATCGCGGACCTGCCGGACAAAACCGAGATCAAGGCGTTCTGCTCGCTGAGCCGCCGGCAGGCCGCGTTATACGAGCAGGCCGTGCAGGAGTTGTCGAAACAGCTCGCCGATACGACGGGAATTCAGCGCAAAGGCTTGGTGCTGTCGTTCCTGATGCGCTTCAAGCAAATCTGCAATCATCCATCGCAGTGGCTGGGCGATGGATCCTGGGACGAGAGTGAGAGCGGCAAATGGGCGCGCTTGCGGGACATCGCCGAAGTTGTGGCCGCCAGGCAGGAGAAGATGCTGGTCTTCACGCAATTTCGCGAGGTGACCGCGCCGCTGGAGGCATTCCTGGGTTCCGTATTCCAGCGACCCGGCTTGGTGCTGCACGGAGAAACCGCGGTGAAGAATCGCCAGGGCCTGGTGCGCCGCTTCCAGGAAGACGAGAGCGTTGGGTTCTTCGTTCTTTCGCTGAAGGCCGGAGGAGCGGGCCTGAACCTGACCGCTGCTTCGCACGTGGTCCATTTCGACCGCTGGTGGAACCCTGCCGTGGAGAACCAGGCCACCGATCGTGCGTTTCGCATCGGCCAGACGAAGAACGTGCTGGTACACAAGTTTGTGTGCCGAGGTACGGTGGAAGAGAAGATCGATGAGCTCATTGAATCCAAGCGCCAACTCTCGCGCGATGTCCTGGAGGGCGGCGCGGACATGATGTTGACGGAGTTGAAGGACGACGAACTGCTCCAGCTCGTGGCGCTCGATATCAACAAGGCGATCGGGGAGAAGTGACCGGTGCGCTACGACGAATACGACCGTTGGGGATTCAAGCCGTATGTGCCGGCGGCCGAGCGGCGCCGAAGAGCGGCGCTGGAGATGGAGAATCGCAAAAAGAAAGGGCACGCCGTCTCCCCGGTAATCATTGAAGGCCGCCGGATCGCCACCACGTTTTGGGGTCAGTCCTGGTGTCAAAATCTCGAACGCTACAGCGATTTTGCCAACCGCTTGCCGCGCGGCCGGACCTACGTCCGAAACGGCTCGGTGGTGGACCTGCAAATTACGCCGGGAGCGATCCGCGCCTGGGTGAGCGGCTCGGAGTTGTACGAAGTGGCGCTGACGGTCGCGCCCTTGCCCAAGGCGCGCTGGAAATCCATTTGCGACGATTGTGCCGGCGCGATCGATTCACTGGTCGAGCTTCTCCAGGGGCGCTTCTCAAAAGGGGTGATGGAGCGAATCTGCCGACAAAACCAGGGCCTGTTTCCAGCGCCCGCCGAAATTAAGCTATCGTGCAGTTGTCCGGACGGCGCCTACATGTGCAAGCATGTCGCCGCCGTACTCTACGGCATCGGATCCCGATTCGACCAGCAGCCGGAACTCTTGTTCCGTTTGCGCGCGGTGGATGAAAAAGAGCTCATCGTTAAGGCCGGTACGGCGCTCCCGCTCGCGAAAGAGGCGCCGGCTCCGGCCAGGGTCCTCGGGGGCGATCTCTCCGATATCTTCGGTCTCGAGCTGGCCCAAGACCCCGCGCCGGAACCTCCCAAAAAGAAAGTCAGCGCCGCGAAAAAGACCAAGCCCAAAGCAAAGCAGACCGGTTCCAAACGTAGCATTCGATGATTTTGGTGGGGCGGACCTCCCGGTCCGCGCGAGTCCCCTTCGACCCGCTTCCTGATTGGTCCCGAGAGTGCCCGAAAACCTCAGGCCTTGGCCGACAGGCCCATTTCCGGGGACGCCAAGGCCAGATCCTTCAACGCACGGCGCTGCACTTTGCCGGTGAGTCCTTTGGGAAGCACAGGTAAGAAGATGACGCGTTCCGGAGTCTTGTAATCGGCCAGGCGGCTGCGGACCAAATCCCGCAACTCCTGCTCACTCGCGCCGGCACCTTCGCGCAATGCAACGAACGCGATCACCTTCTCCCCGTAGGCCGGGTCGGGCATGCCGATGATGCCGGCTTCCAGGACGGCAGGATGGTGATACAGGGCCTCTTCCACTTCCTGGGGCGAGATGTTCGAGCCGCCGCGGATGATGATCTGTTTGACACGTCCCTCGAACCAGAGGAAGCCATCGGCATCGCGCCGCATCAAATCGCCGGTGCGCAGCCACCCATCCTGGAAGGTAGCTTGAGTGGCCGCCGAGTCATCCCAATAGCCCACGCAATTCGCGGGGCTTTGCACTTGCAGTTCGCCGGTCTGGCCGTCGGACAGGACATTGCCGGAGAGATCGGTCAAACGCGTGTCCACGGCGTCCAGGGGCGGGCCGATGGAGCCGGCGCGAGGCGCATCCCCGCGAATGCAGGTCACCGGCACCGTTTCGGTCATCCCAAAAAGTTCCCGGACCGGAATCCCAAACAGAGATCGGAAGCGTTCTTGCAGCGTTACGGGAACGGTATCGCCTCCAGCGACGCACAAGCGCACGGAACCGACGTTGCGCGGGCTGCGAGCCTGTTCTTCCACGAGGAGCCGCAGCATGGCCGGCAGGATCACGAAGAAAGAGCACTGCCACCGTTCGATGTGGTCTAACGTCTGAGCGGCGTCGAAAAGGGGAAGCATCACAACCGTTGCGCCGCAGCGAATCCCCGGCAGGAGCAGGCAGGCGAGCCCGGAGATATGCAGCATCTGGGTGATCGCGAGCGGTGTATCCGTCTCGTCCACGCCCAGTGAGGACATCAGCTCAGTCGCGCCCATCAACGAAACGTGCGTGTGCATGACGCCTTTGGGCCGGGCCGTTGTGCCGGACGTGTACAGAATTGCCGCGATGCGATCGGCAGTAATCTTCGGCAAAACGATGCTGTCTGATTCCGCGTTGTCGAGAGGTGGAAGCGCCGTGTAAAGGCGCGGCAGGTCCGGACAGTCCGCGCGCCCTTCCTCACATAGAGGCGCGAGATCGGGCTGGCTGAAACACAATTTGGCCTTGGAGTGGCCCAGGATATAGGTGATCTCGGCGGGCTTGAGGCGATTGTTGACCGGCACCGCGATCAGGCCGGCCTTGAAGCAGGCGAAATAGAGCGTGACCAGTTCGACGGAATTGCACCAGTGGATGGCCACGCGGTCGCCGGTTTCCAGGTGCTGGCGCAAGAGCCACCGCGCCAGACGGTCGGTGGACCGGTCCAGTTCTTCATAAGTGACAATTCGATTGCCGCAGACGACCGCGGCCTTTTGAGGATTCTTTTCGGCCGAAAGGCGCAGCATCTCGCCCAAGTTCATTGGTCGAGTCTAGACCAGATCCGTACGAAGTTCAAACACGCGCGCCGTCCGATTCCTCATTAGTTCGCTGCGACCAAGCGGCTTGACACGAGTTGAACGATCGCTTAAGTTATTTGAGTGACTGTTCAAGTCCAGCCGGATACTCGGCAGCGTCTTCTCCAAACCGCCTTCCAACTGTTCCATGAGCAAGGCTTCCACGCGACCGGCGTGGCCACCATCCTGCGGGAGGCCGGCGTGAATCCCGGCAGCATGTATCACTTTTTCTCCAGCAAAGACGACCTGCTGCTGAAAGTTCTAGAGTTCGCGTTAGAGTATCTCGAGCCGATGGTCATGGGTCCAGCCGAAGCTTCTGCCGGCGACCCCCTCGAACGTGTTTTTGCACTGCTCGACCAGTATCGGGCGGGAATGGCGGCCATCGGATGTCGCATGGGCTGTCCAATTGGGAATCTTGCGCTCGAAGTGAGCGACGGCAATCTCGAGGCCCGAGCCCTCATCCACCGGAACTTCGAAAATTGGGCGAGCCGCGTCGAAACCTGGTTGCGTGCCGCGGGCGACCACTTGCCTCGCGACCTGGATCGCGCCCGGCTCGCGCGATTCATCTTGACTGTCATGGAAGGTGGATTGATGCAGGCGCGCGCTGCCGGACACCTCGGGCCGTTCGACGATTCTGTAGCAGTTCTGCGCGAGCACTTCGACCTCTTACAAGCACAAGCCCCTGCCCGCACAAAGAAGAAGACCAAGCAAACCAAAAAGGACCCAAAGAAACAATGAAATCTGCCGCTTTGGCCCTCCTGTTCGCCGCGTCGATGTTCGCGGCCGGCGAAGTCTCTTTCGTCAACGAAGGCATCATCGACGCGCCCGTCGAAGAAGTCTGGAAGGTTCTTTCGACCTCCGAAGGCTACAAGGCCTTAGGACCGGCGCTTGCCGAAGTGGACCTGCGCATCGGTGGCACGATCCGCTCGCGATATAGCGCCAACGGCAAACTCGGCGATGCCGAAACCATCGAGAGCGTGATTCTCGCCTTCGAGCCGCCCACCATGATGGCGACGCGCATTCAGAAGACGCCCGCTTCGTTCCCCTTCAAAGAAGCCTGGAAGCGCCCCTGGAGCGTCATTAGCTTGCTTCCCCTCGATGGCGGAAAAACGAAAATCCATGCCGCCAGTCTGGGCTACGGCACCGACGAGGAGTCCGTTGCCATGCGGCGCTTCTTCGAAAACGGCAATCAGGAAGTTATCAGCAATATCCAGCGCCACTTCGTGAAAGGCTCGGCCAAATGAGCAAGCGACGACTCATTGCACCGGGCTCGCTCGCCCCGTGTCCGATGCTATTCCACAGTGTCCAATCCTGAAGGAGCGTGCTGATCTCCAGGCGCTCTCAACGGAAACACCAAGAACCTGGCGCCGGGGGTCGGGAAGTGGCACACCGGCCGGTTCCTATTCGACACGTCGGGCAAAACAGCGAAAATAGTGTACGCAGCAGCGCCCCGCCCGCACGAACAGGTGGGCGGCATTTTCGCGAATCTGATTAACGGGGTAGTGAACGTGAGTATCAGTGGAAGTAAGCGGAACAGAAACTGTGAGAGCGAGGTCGCCGGCAAAGAGGGATTGCCGAGCCGTCGATCGTTTCTGCGGATTGCCGCGGCGATCGGAGCCGTCGGCGCGTGGGGTAGAGCCGCCGATCGGCCTCCCGCGAAGTGGAAAGAGCGCCGCGAGCTTTTCCCGGAAGGCGTCGCGTCCGGCGACCCCGATCATCACAGCGTAATCCTGTGGACTCGTTTGGGCGATCCGAAAATAAGCAAATTGTACGTCGAGGTCGCCGAGGACGAACACTTCACCCACATCGTCAGCAGCGCTTCGACTCCAGTCTCCGCCGCTGCTGACTGGACCTGCCGTGTTCTGGTGGGCGGTTTGAAGCCGGCGCACGTCTATTCGTTCCGATTCATGACACCGGATGGCTCAGGTAGCCGGGTCGGCCGCACTATCACGGCGCCCGATCCCGGCGATTCCCGCGCCGTGCGGTTTGCCTTCGTTAGTTGCCAAAACGCCAATCAGGGTGCGCAGAACGCATACCGGCGCATGATCTATGAAGACGAGCGCGCGCCAGAGAACGAACGGCTCGGATTCGTGCTGCACCTGGGCGATTTCATCTATGAGCTCGTCTGGTATCCCGAAGACCGCAAGACGTATTACGACCGCCGCATCCGGGACATTGTCCGGTATGCACACGGCGAGAAAATTGACGACTTTCACATCCCCACGACGCTGGACGATTATCGCGCCGTCTACAAAGCATACCTTCACGACCCGGATCTGCAAGACGCGCGGGCGCGCTGGCCCTTCGTGCCCATGTGGGATAACCACGAGTTCAGTTGGCAGGGCTTTCAAGGAATGCAGCGGTTCTCGGGAAAAGTACGGCCGGCGCAGACCAGGAAGGTTTTCGCGAACCAGGCGTTCTTCGAGTTTCAGCCGGCGAGAATGGCGCGTCCTTCGAGCAAATCGCTGGAGACGTTCGATCCGCCGGCCGTGAAGGACACGCCGGTCACGAAGTTCGACCAGCACGGACTGGGAGAAGAGCCGAACAATCTGGCTGCGATTAACAGCCTTCGCGGATATCGCACGCTGCGCTGGGGCAAGCACGTCGATCTCATCATCACCGATCAGCGCAGCTACGCGTCGGATTACCGGGGCAACTTACCTCAGTCCGACCCGCTCGACATCCCGGAGTTCCCGGGGCTCTATCCGGAAGAGGATTTGTATGCCTTGGATGCGGGGCAGCCGATCGCCGATTTTAAGGAAGCGGCCCCGCCTTGGACGTTTTTAGGCGCGACGCAAAAGGCCTGGTTCCTCGACCAGCTCCGCGCCTCCCGGGCGACCTGGAAGATATGGGGAAATACCGTCGCGACGCTGGAGATGCGGGCGGATCCGCAGAATCTGCCGGAAGGAATCACAAAAAAATGGCGCGGCGCCGGATACGCTGCGTTTGCCGGCATCGACTTCGGGAATGCGTTCTCAGAGCGCGGCGAAATCTGCGATTTCATTGAGCAGCACGGCATCACGGGGTTCGCGGTTCTTTCGGGCGATCGTCACAGCTTCTGGGCGGGTCTCGAAGCGACAGCACTCCCGCCGAAAGAGTTCAAGCCGGTTGGCCTGGCGTTCGTTACCGGATCGATTTCGGCTCCGGGAGGGCTCGAAGCCCGGGAACACACCTTCCCGAAGAACCATCCTCTCCATGCGCTGTTCGTTCCCGGATTCAACCTACTCCTGAAGCATGGCGTTCGATCCTGTCTGGAGTACGCTCGCAGCGGCGATGTCGCGAAAGCGCGCGAGCTATCGAATCCCGATCTGGCGCCCCACGTTTCCTTCGTCGATATGGGCGGGCATGGCTATGGTGTGGTTCGCGCCGCGTCGGATTCCCTCGAGACCGAATTCGTGGGCATTCCGCGGCCGCTCGAACGAAGCGAGCGTCCGGATGGCGGCCCTATCACCTACCGTGTTCGGTCTCGCGCGAATCTTTGGGCCAAAGGGGAAAGGCCAAAACTAAAGCTGGAAGTGATCGAAGGCGATCCGAAGCTGTCGATTTGATTCGGTTTCCAAGGGTCGGCCGATGCCACTCAGTTTTCGCGTTTGCCCTCCACAATATCGGCCAAGGCGCGGGACGTGGGCAGCACGGTATTTCACAGGCGTTTCGCGGCGGCACGTGACCATCGCTTCCAATTCCCCGGTACGATTGGCGTCGAGGCCGATCCGGAATTGGCTCATGGACGAACTCGACCGACACCGATTTCGATAGGCTGCATACCGGCTGCACGCTTCGTTTCAGCAGTTCGGAACGTCGCTGTTACTGCTCCCCCGTGCGGACGAGCGAGCCGTAAGTCACGAGAAGTATCAAAAAGCGACGGCCGCCGAAGCCGGAAACTGGAATGGCGACGCGCAGTAATCCTACGCGCTACGACGCGGCATCGCCGCTACGACCGCGCGCAGCACGCCGTTCACTGCCTCTGCGCTCTTGAACACCCGCGCCACGTCAGGATCGAGCATCACCTCAACGGCCCCACGCGCAATCCGTGTTGCGAACCGGTTGGGCTTCGACTTTGCGTAATCGAAACGGTATTCGGCTCGAAGTCCATTCGCTCTTTTCGTCTTGGTTCTAGCCTGCAAGGTGTTCTTCATAATCGCGTTGTTCTGTCTTCGTCGCGCGGCGGGGGCTGATGATGCGGATATGATCTATCATCGGTTCCGTGAAGCAACAGGTGCTTCGCGGTGGAGTGGCCGATGATGATTTCGCGGACCTCGTTTTCGGAGTGCGCCTCGTCGGCAAAAACCCGCGCCAGTGGATCGCTGAAGACCGAGACCGCCCTCGGTAAACTGTACCCGATGCTTCCTGAAGTTCGACTTTGACTTTCGATTGTCCCGTTCGAACACCGGCGACATTGGAGCTATCTACAAGACACTGGAAACGGACACGCAGATTTTCGCGCGCTGTTTATCCCAGCGCAAGGCTCACAACTGTATTAAGAGTTGGTAGCGCTAACGGGAGTCGAACCCGACTCGGGCCGCGCGAGCTAGTCCGATCGAGTCGTAACTAGCTGATTCTGCGTGGATGCACGTCGGTCTACTCTGCCCGAGAGATCCTACGGAAGGCTGCGGTGTGATCAATGTGTGATCAAGAACCTGTCGCGAACCGAATTGTTGCAAAGAATTAGTGACTCCGTTGGCTACTCACTTCGCGTTTCCTCGATGGCTTCAAGCACCTGCTTCACGATCTTCGGATGAAGAACCGCTCCGGCGTGAAATGGGACAACCACTCGGCGTGTGCCCTTCGCGTAGATCCGATGGCTGCCTTTCGATCGCAAGTGGACGAAGCCCACAGCTAACAGCGCCTTCTCAGCCTCAGGAGCAGTCCACCGAGGAAGTTTAGGCATGCACCTCAACGGTGGTGGTGAGGATCTCGTGGCTCAGTAGTGCGTCCCGCTCATCCTCAGGCAGCGTTTCCAGGTACAGCTCGATCGCCTCGCGGATATTTGCGAGCGCGTCCTCGATGGTTGCTCCTTGCGACTGGCAGCCTTTGAGTTCCGGGCACCAAGCGTAAAAGCCGTGCTCGTCTTTCTCGATCAGCACGCTGGCTTTGCGGGTCATGAATTGAGTTTACCGCTTCGTAGTCGCGCTTTGTCGCAACGCGGACTCGGGCCCCCCTTCGGAACTTTAGACCCGCCGAGGCGTCTAAAATGACGGATATTTGAAGGAACTGTGGCATTGCGCCTGAGATCACAAACTCCGGCTAATTGTCGTCTCCGCAGTTCTCTCCTTCTCGCACTGCTGATTGGAACCGCGATTTTTTATTGGCGACTCCGCCGACTCGACGAAGAGCTTAGGCCGACCGCCGCAAAGCTGGAGAGCCTACAGGCTGAGGCTAATGCGGCCCAAAGCAAGGCTGAGCAATTCCACGAGTACCCGTTAACGCCTGCGTTGATTAGCGCACTCGCTCAGCCAGACAACTTCCGCGTTCACGGAAGCGTGGCAGACATCCCAAACTCGGTGCGCTCTGCATTCGCCAAAGCCGCGGATGAGAGTGATTTCTTAATGGCCGATCCGAATAGCCGGTGGGAAGCAACCGACGTGATTCGCGCCCCACAGCTACCTCGCCGGCGTCTCGCGTCCGTCGCCATTAGCGGAGAATTATGCTTGTTGTTCTACGAACACGGCGGCACCGGGAAGAACGATAACGTCGCCGCATTTCACATTTCTGAAAATCACGCCGAACCGATTTGGCATGCCTACGTCCCTCACGAAGTTGTGAACCCCGCCGGACTGACGAAAGCGCTCCAAGAGAAGCGTTATCGAGAAGCACCGTTCTTTTGAGTACGCCGTACCCGTAACGTGAAAGCGTTCAAGTCGCGAACGGAGTTCCGATCGCTAGCGGGGATGCAATGGCGCGAAGCTGAACTTGTCATAGTCACTCTCCGACAGTCTTAAAGGCGGCCTCGGTTGAATCCGAATTGTGTGATCCATGTGTGATCGCAATGTTCAGAATCTTGGCGTCTGTACGCTTCAACTAACGGGAATCGAGCTGGATATGGCTGTAAGTGATTGACACGATGGTAGCGCTAACGGGAATCGAACCCGTATTTAAGCCTTGAGAGGGCTCCGTCCTAACCGTTAGACGATAGCGCCACGGGACGGCTTCATTTTATCAAATGCGCCACCATGTGCGGCGGCGCCAAAACGCGGCCCGGCCGCGCGCGGGATAATGGAGATCATGCGGCGGCTGCTTCTCTTCGCCTTGCTCCCCTGCCTGCTGGCGGCGGACGATCACTGGGTCAAGTTTGCCTCCGGCCCGTTTGAAGTGTGGACCAATGCCGGCGACCGCGATGCCCGTGAGGACCTCGTCCGCCTCGAAGAGTTCCGGCACGCCCTTGGCGAGATTATCGGGGAGCCGGACCTCCAGATCCCCCTGCCCATCCGCGTCCTGGTCTTCAAGAATACGAAGGGTTGGACCACCAGCACCCCCGTCGCGGAGGCGCGCGCCACTTACGCCATCGTGCTCGACGACAAAACGTCGCCGGGGCCGGCCATCTACACGCCGCTCACCCGCCTGTTCCTCGACGCGAACACCGGCCGCATGCCGGCCTCGTTTGAGCACGGGCTTCTCGAGTTCTTCTCCACCCTGCAAGTAACCGGCATCCGCATCACTGCCGGCACTCCGCCGCCCATGCCCGATCTCGATTGGGCGCGCATTCATTTGCTGGTGAGCAATCCGGAATACTTTGGCAAACTGCGTGTCCTGCTCTTCAACCTGCGCAAAGGAGTCGATCCCGATCCCGCCTACCGCAACGCCTTCGGCAAGTCGCCTGCGGAGATTGAGGCCCAGACTAAGCAACACCTCTCTGCCGGAAACTTTCAACCGGTCTCGCTTTCCAGCCGGCCGTTGAGCGAGCGCGACTTCACCCAGCGCGAGGTATCCGATTCCGATGCTCGCCTCGCCCGCGCCGACCTGCTTGCCGGGGCACAATCGGCGGCAGAATATCAGGCGCTACTAAAGGACCAGGTCAAAATCCCCCAAGCCGAAGAGGGGCTCGGAATCCTGGCGCTGCGCGACCACCGCACGGACGAAGCCAGAAAGCACTTCGCCGCGGCCATGGCGGCCAATAGCTCGAGCGCGCGCTGCTACATCGAATACGCCAAGCTGGAAACCGATAACGACAAGGCCACCCAAGCCCTTCTGAAGGCCGCGGGCATCAACTCAAAACTGGATGAACCCTTCGCCCTAATGGCGGCGCGTGACACCGACCCCGCCAAGCGCCGCGCGCACTGGAAAGCCGCGGCCGAACGCAATCCGCGCAACGCCGCATATTGGCAATCACTCGCGGAGGCCTACCTCGAGGACCACAACTACGCCGAGGCCGCCAAAGCATGGGACCAGGGTGCACAGGCCGCTGTCGACCCGGCTCAGCGTGAGCGCATGATCCAGGCCCGCATGGCGATCGAGCAGCAGCGGCTCGATTACGAAGCGGCGGAGAAGCAGCGGGAGGCCGAGGAGAAGGGTCGCGAACTGGAAAAGCTAAAGGCGGAAGCCCGCGCCGAAGTGCACGCGATCGAGGACAAGTACAAAGATCCGAAGGCCGCGGACAGCAGCAAAGCCGTGCCCTGGTGGGAGGGCCCCAAGCCCAGCGGCAAGGTGCAGGGCATGCTCAAGCAGGTGGACTGCATCGGCGGTCAGGCGCGGCTGGTGATCGAGGGCGACGCCCGCAAGGTCACGAAGCTGCTGGTCACCGATCCCGGCAAAATTGCGATCGCGGGCGGCGGTGACCAGACGCTCGGATGTGGCGTGCAGAAGGCGCGCCGCGTCACCGTCGAATACTTCCCAAAGACGAACGCCCGGATGGCAACCGCCGGCGAAGTAGCCACCATCGAGTTCCAGTGATCCGTTCCGAAGATGCCCTGCGCTTTCGCTGGGTGGTGCTCGCGACGTTCGTCCTCTCGACAGCCATCAATTACCTGGACCGCCAAACACTCACCACCGTCGCGCCGCTGCTGCGCTCTGAGTTTCATCTCTCCAATACGCAATACGGCTGGATCCTGACGGCGTTCTCCATCACCTACGCCGCCAGCGCTCCGTTCGCGGGGATGCTGACGGACCGCATCGGATTGAACCGGGCGATCAGTCTCGCCGTGGGACTTTGGTCGTGCGCGGGAATCGCCACGGGCTTCAGTCGCGGACTCGAAGGCCTAGTGAGTTGCCGCGCGGTCCTTGGAATTTCGGAAGCTGGCGGGATTCCGGCCGCGGGTAAGGCGATCCATCAATATTTGCGCCCCGCGGAACGCGCACTAGGCAACGCGGTCAACCAGGCGGGTGTTAGCCTCGGAATGGTGGTGGCTCCGCCCGTGGCAACTTACCTCGCGGTGCGCTCTGGCTGGCGGGCCAGCTTCTTCGTCACCGGACTGCTCGGCCTCACATGGATTCCGGTCTGGAACTGGGCCGCTCATCGCGTGGATACGAGTCCTTCGCCGGCACCGGAACCTGGTGTAGGAGCCGGATTGCTGCGAGAACCGCGGCTCTGGGCATTCGTGGCGGCGAACGCGCTGAGCATGATCGGCTACTCGCTCTGGAGCAACTGGACCACGCTCTACCTGGTCGAGGTGCAACGCCTCACCCTTGCGGAGGCTGCGTGGTACGCGTGGATCCCGCCATTATTCGCCGCGATCGGAGGTCTTGCGGGCGGATGGCTCTCGCTTCGGTGGGTGGATCGCGGAATGGCGCCGCTCCCGGCGCGCTTTCGAGTTTGCCTCGCGGCAGCCGTCATCTCGCTGCCCACCGCGGCAGTCTCGCTAACTTCCACGCCCGGCATGGCCTCTGCCGGGATCTCGCTCAGCATCTTCGCGGTCGCCGGGTTTAGCGTCAACATGTACACCATGCCGCTCGATGCCTTTGGCGGCGCCCGCGCGGCGTTCGCGGTCTCGATTCTGGTCTCCTCCTACGGCGCCGTCCAGGCGGTGGTCTCGCCGGTCTTCGGCAAAGTGATCGATCTCTACGGATATGGCCCGCTCACAATCGCCGCCGCTCTCGCGCCTCTCGCGGCGTGCGCCACGTTGTGGGTAACGAGGGCCGCCCGGTGAAAGCGCTTCTGAAGAAGTGGCTCTTCCGGCTGCTGCGCAAGGATCCCGAAGCGGTAATTGTTACCTTCTGCACCGGCGACCCCGACCTGTGCCGCCGCATGGCGGAAGAGGTGCGCGCCCTCATCCCGGATCGCCGCCATTTTGTCGCCACGCCCGAGAATTGGCGCGACCTCCGCGGTCAATTGCGCCGCGTGCGAATCGGCATGGCCCCGGTTCTGCTCGCGCGTGAACCGAATGAGTTGCGTCGCGCAGCTTACCGGCTTGCCCCGCGCAAAATCCTAGCCTACAACTCGCGCCTCGAGCGGCATCATCTGCGGCCTAACCTCGCGTCGTTCCTGTTCTGGCGAGGTGTGCCCTTGGACCGCATCTATCTGCGCCCGTGGTGGTGGCCATGGCCGAAGCGCGAGCGCTCCGACGTACCGTCGGGTTACGAAGTGAAGGAAGGCCGCCCCTGTTCCGTCGCACGCCGTCGCGTCGCGGTGTTGTCGCCCTATTTTCCCTATCCGCTCTCGCACGGTGGCGCCGTACGAATATTTAATCTGGTCCGCGAAATCGCGCGCGAGTTCGACGTCGAATTGTTTGCGTTCACCGACGATCATGCCATCGACGCTGGCCCGGTCCTCGAGTTCTGCGCTCGTGTGGTGCTGGTTCGCAAGCCGCGATATCGCGAGCCGCGCTGGTCGAGCCTACTGCCGCCAGAGGTGCATGAGTTCCGCTCTCCGGCAATGCGTCGAGCCTTGGCGGAAGAGCGGCGTGCTTTCGGCTTCGAGGGCCTGCAGGTGGAGTACACGCAACTAGCGGAGTACGGCGGCGACGTGCTGGTGGAGCACGACGTCACCTTCGACCTGTTCGGCCAAGTCGCGCGCAAGCAGCGAACCGTCAACGCGTGGTGGGACTATTTTCGTTGGCGGAGGTTTGAGGCGCGCGCGGTGGCGCGGTTTCGTGAAGTTGTAGTGATGTCGAAAAAGGATTCCGCTCTGCTAGGCAAGCTGAAACCTGCGTTACAGGTAATCGAGAATGGAGTGGACCTCGAGCGCTTTCAAGCCGCACCGGAAAAACCAGGTCAGAGCCTCCTCTTCATCGGGTCCTTTCGCCATTTTCCGAACATTGCGGCCTACCGGTTCTTCGTCGATGAAGTCTGGCCGCTGCTGCGCGACAAATTCCCCGAAATGACCGTCACAGTCGTTTGCGGACCGGACTACGAAACGTATTGGCGAGCCTTCACCGATTCTCCCGAGCCGAAGCCCGACACTCGGATTCGCCTGCTAGGCTTTGTGGCCGACGTGCGCCCGCTTTATGAGATAGCCAACGTAGTTCTGGTGCCGACACCGGTCTCCGCGGGGACCAACGTCAAAGTGCTGGAAGCCATGGCCATGCAGCGTGCCGTAGTGTCTACCACCGCGGGATGCGCCGGCCTGGGCCTGTTGCACGATTACAGCGTTTGGGAAGCTGACACACCGGAAGGCTTCGCCGCCGGAGTTGCCACACTAATTTCCGATCCCGATCGCCGCCGCAATTTCGCGGAGGCTGCCTACGCGCACGCCGTCCGTCACTTCGATTGGCGAGCTCTAGGCGAAAAACAGCGAACTCTCCTCCGCAGCTTGTGAATCGTAGCGCAAGCACCCATGCTTGCCGGGGCGGCACTCCTGCCGCCCTTCTTCGAGTAGGCGCCCCGCTCTTACTTCGCGCTGAGCAGATTCGCGAACATCCGGTACGCGCCCGGGACCCCCGCCGGCAACTGCCGGAACCACGAATACGCAGTGAAGATGTAAACGCCCTTGCCGTACCGCGTCCACAGTTCTCCGCCCGCGAGCGCTTCTTCGCCGGGGTCCTTCGTGGAGATCACAGTCTCATATCGCGGATCCCACTTGGAGGCGAAGTAAAGGCCGCGCTCTTGCACCCAGCCCTCAAAATCCTTCGGGGTGATCCGGTTCGGGTACTGCAGCAGCCGGCTATCGACGTGCGGCAAGGTCACCGGCGCTTCCTCCACCGTCACTCGGTACTTATTGCCCGGCGGCGTGGTGAACGGGTACGGACCCACGTTCAACGAGTTGTCGCCCGTGTTGTACTGCACCACGTACGTGCCGCCGTTTTTCACGTAATCCAGGAGGCGCTGTTGATTCGTGCGGATGTCCTGCCGCGTGCTGTACGCACGCACGCCCGCCACGATCGCGTCAAACCGGGAAAGGTCGCCCTTCTCCAGGTCGGACGTGGTGAGCGGCGTCACCTCCACGCCCATCTGTCGCAGCGCATCGGGCATCTCGTCGCCCGCGCCCATGATGTATCCGATCTTGTGCGCGGTCACCTTGATATTGGCGCGCACCAGCTTCACATCCGACGGGATCATCAGCGTCTGATCGGGAATGTGCGGATACGAGATCACCTGCACGCCGGAACCGACCTCGCGGCCGCCGATCGACGCGACCGCGCGTAACGACGCCGTCGTCTCGCTCTGCGGTGGCGTAACCGAGAACGTGACTTCCTGCTGTTGTCCGGCCGTCGCCACCGCGAAGTGCGCGGTCTTGGGGCTGACCTTCCAACCCGCTGGCGCGTCCAGCCGCACATCGCCTTCGGCCTTCTCCACGTTGGCCTTCACCGAGACTTCCACACTGCGCGTTTCGGCGGCTGGAAACACCGCGACTTCTTCCGGGAGATTCACAGCGACTGGAGGAATCACTACCAGCGGACGCTCGCGCTCGCCTTGGGCCCGGTCGGCATAACGCAACTCGACGGGGCGAAGCAGTTCAAAGGAAGCGCCATTACTGGAAAGACGGAAACGCACCTGCAGAATCGGCGGGCTGTCCGCCAGCCCGATCTGGGTCGGATCATCGACAGTGTAGAGATCGTGCGCCGAAGGCTTCGCTAACCAATATGGCTGCGTGTAGGGCTGGGCAGCCGGCACCTGCCGGTCGACCTTCACACTCTTGGTCTTATTGAATTCGAGCGGGCCGGATGCCGCGGCCAGATCGTCCTGGAACATGCCCTCAAAGCGTGCGCCCTCCAGGGTCACGGGAGTCTGCGAACGATCCACCAGGCTGGCGGTGATCGTCAGCTTGGCGCCCGGCGTGATTTCCGCGGCTTGCGGCTGCGCTTCCACGAAGAGACCGGCGCATTGGGCGATGGTCTCGTCCAGATCCGCGAGTTTCCGCTTCGCCAACGGGTCCGTCATACCCGCGATGAGCGGGCGGGCCTGCAAAAGCCTGGAAACGACCTTCTCCGGATGGGCTGGGTCGAAGGTGTTCAATGCTTCGCCGAGAATGGTCCCCACTGCGGCCCCCCCGGGCAGTCGGTTCCAGGAGGTGTCGATCCCATCGAACAAATCTTTCGTGGTCGCTTCGCCGCTCAGAATGATGAACTGGCTTTCCGCCGATCCGACTCGCGGCACATTGCCCATTCCCTGGCTGCGGTGCATGCTGCGGCTCATCCCGGCGATCTCTTCGTAGGAGTAGCCCAGCACCGGGTTGAACGCGCCCGTGTCCACGTTGACCTTCGGTCCATTCGGCAGCGGTGGCGGAGGCGGTCCGTCCTGCGCTTGCTCCTGCCCGCCGCGCCCCCCACGGCCACCGCGGCCTTGCCCCGCCGCTTGTCCTTGACCCTGTCCGCCGCGGCCCTGCCCGCCGCCGGCTCCGCCTTGTCCCTGCGCTCCGGCTTGGGGCTGCGGTGGCGGTGCGAAGGTGCTCAACGCGAGCCGCTTCGCCTTCCACGGCTGGACGTACTTAAGCTGCTCCGGGAACCGGTTGGGATCGCCGGCTACTTCATACGCTTCCTTGCCGATGATGGCGGAGGCCTGGTGCTGCCCGTGCCCGTCACGCGAGGTGCCGGTGAAACACAAGATGATCACGTCCGGCCGGTACTTTCGGATGACCCACACCATATCCGAAAGCAGGTTGTCATGACCCCATTTTTGAAGCGTTTCTTCCGGGGTGCGAGTGAAGCCGAAGTCGATCGCCCGGGTAAAGAATTGTTCCGCGCCATCGATGCGCCGCGCCGCCAGCAGTTCCTGGGTGCGGATTAGCCCGAGTTGCGCGCCCTGCTCCGCGCCGATCAGGTTTTGGCCGCCTTCCCCGCGCGTAGCGGAGAGATAGGCCGCGCGCATGTACCGGCCCCGCGCAAAATAGGCCAGAACCGGAGTCCGCTCGTCGTCCGGGTGGGCGCCGATCATGAGTACACTGCCTAACTCATTGAGCTTGTGGAGCGATTGTTCGATCGCCGGCGTACCGGAAAATACGGGCGCGGCCGGAACTAGTACCGGCGTGACCAAGAGGGCCACGACGGTCTGTAACCACACAGGCAGTTTATGCATCGTTGACACCAGAAGCCATTCTACGACGTAAAACCGCCGCAAAATGGCCCGATGGGAGGGCTGGGATGAATAGGGGCGTTCGCGCGGCGCGGGCAGTCAGCAGTTTTTGGAAGACCTTCCGGCATCATCTTCCGCAACTTCCGGCGGTCGCGCACTCGAAAGAAACAATTCCGCCAAAAATCGGACTGGCCCTGGGGGGCGGGTTTGCCCGGGGTATCGCTCATGCGGCGGTTCTCAAAGTTTTCGAAGAGCACGGAATTCCGATCCATTGCATCACCGGCGTCAGCGCCGGGGCTATCGTGGCCGCGGCATACGCCAGCGGCGCTACACCTCTAGAGATTGCGCGGGCAGGCTGTTCGATGCGTTTTGGTGACGTGGGCCGCTGGCGCCTGGGCCGCATGGGGTTCGTCGCCAGTGAACGAATGCGCAAATTCCTGGAACGCCTGCTGAAGAACTATCGCTTCGAGGAGATGCGCATCCCGCTCGGCGTGTTGGCAACCGACCTGGCCACCGGCGACCCGGTCGTGTTTCACGGTAAGGGAGACGTCTTCGGTCCCATCCGCGCCAGTTGCGCCTACCCCGGTCTGTTCCAGCCCGTTGCTGCTGGCGGCAAACTGCTCGTGGATGGTGCCATCAGCATGGAGATCCCGGCGCTGCTGGCGCGCCAACTGGGAGCTACCCATGTCATCGCTGTCCATCTTCCCGGCCAGTCGGGTCGCGTGCCGACCAATGTGTTCCAGGTGGTGAACCGCTGTTTTCAGATCATGCAGAGCCGCACCGAGGGGAGTTGGCGTTCGGATGTCGACTTGGTGATCACCCCGGATGTCCGCGCCGTCCAGTGGGATGGGTTCGCGTGCGGTCCGGAACTGCTCGATGTTGGCGAAGAGGCAGCTCTAGCGGCGATACCCGCGATTCGAAGTTGGTTTCCGGAACTGGAGCCGTCCCCGGAGCTTATGCCAGGTTCAATACCTGCTTGATGGTCCCGCTCGAGCCTTCAATCTTCTTCTGCAGCATCATCAGCGCGTAGATGAGTTGCTCCGGACGCGGTGGGCAGCCGGGCACGAAGACGTCGATCGGGATCACCTGGTTCACGGGGATCAACGCGTAATTGTTGAACACGCCGGTCGAGGTCGCGCAAGCGCCCATCGAGATCGCCCACTTCGGTTCCGGCATCTGCTGGTAAAGGTGGCGAATCACCGGCGCCATCTTGTTCGACACGCGGCCGGCAATGATCATGAGGTCCGATTGCCGCGGCGATCCACGGAACACCTCGGCCCCGAAGCGCGCGATGTCAAACCGCGATGCGCTCATCGACATCATCTCGATCGCGCAGCAGGCCAGCCCGAACGTCATCGGCCAGATGGAGTTCTTGCGCGCCCAATTCACGGCCTTATCGAGGGTCGTCAGCACCACGCCCTCGGAAGCAGCGGCTGCCGCATTGGCCGACGAGAAATCGTCCACGCGGGTGAATATCTCGGGCAGGCTGCTGGCAAAGGGCTTATTCATACTTTCATTCTCGCACGCCCGAAAGCCGTCTTGTAGAATCGAAGTTCCCGCATGCCGCAGGAAAATTTCGAGCAGTTACTCGAGCGCGCCACCTCGGTGTTTGGGATACAGCCCGGATACTGGGACATCTTCGGGAACTACCGTTCCACATCCGGCGCCACCAAACAAGCCATCCTCTCCGCCATGGGGGTGCCCGCCGGCTCCGCTGACGAGCTCGAAGCCGCGCTTCGAACACGCGAACAACGGGAATGGGAACGGCTCGTGCCGCCCTCGCTCGTCGTCTCGGAAAGTAAGCCGCAAGAACTGACCGTCCATGTTCCGGCAGACGCGCTGGCCGGCACTGCCGTGCTCACCATTCGTCGCGAAGATGGATCGGCGTCCACCCGAAATGTCGAACTGCAGAGCTTGCCTCACTGTGCATCGGCCGAGATCGGCGGGCGCCTTTACGTTCGCAAGCAGGTTGCTCTCACTGACCCGTTGCCTCTCGGCTATCACGAGCTTTCATTGCAGCTAGGCAACGAGCGCGCGACGACGCGTTACATCGTGACTCCCGACCGGGCCTGGAGCCATCCTCATCTCGAAGGCGGTGGCCGTGCCGCCGGCATCACCCTCAGTCTTTACGGCATTCGGTCGAACCGGAATTGGGGATGCGGAGATTTTCGCGATCTGTTGGGATTTGCGGATTGGGCCGCGGACGAACTGCAGGTCAGTTTCATCGGCCTCAATCCGCTGCACGCGATTCACAATCGCAAGCCGTTCAACACCAGCCCCTATCTGCCCAATTGCGTTTTCTATCAGAACTTCCTTTACCTGGATGTGGAGGCGATTGAGGACTTCGCCCGCTCCCGCCGCGCGCAACAACTGCGCCGCCGGCCGGATGTCTGCCGCGAAATCGAGGATCTGCGCGAGACACCTTATGTGGAGTACGAAAAGGTCGCAGCGCTGAAGCTGCGGTTTCTCAAGCTCCTGTTCCTGGAATTTCTGAGGGGCGGGGAAGAGTCGCCGCGAAAACGCGCATTCCAGCAGTTCCGGGAACGCGAGGGCGACTTGCTCGAGAAGTTCGCCACGTACTGCGCGCTTGACGAATACCTGCATAAGAAGGATCCCGAGTTGTGGATCTGGCCGAACTGGCCGGAGGAATACCGCGATCCGGAATCGGCTGCAACCCGCGCATTTCAAAAGAAACACTGGCGCTCGGTCCTGTTCTATCAATATTTACAGTGGCAGATCGATCTTCAGTGGGGCCGCGCCCAGCAGCACGCGCGCGAGCGGCGCCTTTCCATCGGTCTCTATCATGATTTCGCCCTGGCGACCGATCGCTACGGAGCGGACCTATGGGGACACCGGCCGTTTTATATCACCGGCTGCCGCGTGGGCTCGCCGCCCGACGATTTCTCTCCGACCGGCCAGGACTGGGGATTCCCGCCGCCTCATTCCGAACATCACGGCGAGAATGGCTACCGCCTCTGGGCGGAGGCGATCCGCAAGAATCTCCGCCATGCCGGCGCGCTGCGCCTCGATCACGTGATGCGGCTCTTCCGCCTGTTTTGGATTCCCGATGGCTTGCCCGCCAACGAAGGCGCGTATGTGCGGGAGCTTTCCGAGGACTTCCTCCGCGTGCTGGCGCTCGAAAGCGTGCGCAACCAGGTCTTGCTGATCGGCGAGGATCTGGGAACGGTCGAGCCCGAGGTACGGCAGTCGTTGGCCAAGTTCGGAATCCTCAGCTACCGCCTTTTTTACTTCGAGCGCAACCGGCAGGGGGCGTTCAAAAAACACGAGGAGTATCCCGAGCAGGCATTAGTATCTTCGACGACGCACGACCTGCCGACACTGGCCGGTTTCTGGGTAGGCGCCGACATCAAAGCGCGCCGTGAAGCCGGGATCCTTGACGACGCCGGAGCGCGGTCGCAATTCGAATCACGCGCCGCCGATAAACAGAAGGTTCTCGACACGCTGTTCGCGGAGGGACTCATGCCCAACTATCTTCCGCGTTCGGCCGATGCGTACCCGGAATTGACGGCCGAGTTGCACAATGCCGTGATCGGTTTCCTCGCTATGACGCCTTCGCAACTCCTGGCGATCAATCAAGAAGACCTGACGAAGGAGTTGGACCAGCAGAACGTTCCCGGCACCACGTGGCAGTGTCCCAACTGGCAGCACAAGATGCGGTATACGCTCGAAGAACTCCGGAGCGACAGCCATGTGGTCGATTTCACTGCCATGCTGCGTCACTGGATCGGCAAAACGGGTCGCGACAACCGGGGCTGATCACAAGCCCTCAAATTTTTCGTATACGCCTTAAACCAAAAGCGTTCCACAGAATCGGGACGCCTTGCGGGGCCGCGCGCACACGTCGGGACGCGTTAATAAAGTTGAAGGAAGCCGTCTACGAGGTGCTTGCATAAGGGCGTTTCCGCTTTGTACAAAGCGGAAGTTGAGGCATAAGGTCTTTCGTTCCAACAAAATTCTTCAAAATCCCGCTTCGATCGTGGCGGAGTGGGGCGGCCTTCCGGGCCGCAAGGCGGCTTCCAGCCGCCTATCCTGACCATCGGATCGCCCGCCCCACATACCAGCACGCCCGCACTACCCGTTATTCCGCTTCTGCCGGTTCTGAAAGCGTTCGTGCCGCTGCATCTGCAGTTGGTCGGCTTGCGCCTTCTGTTCCGGAGTCAGCAGCGAGTACACCTGCGCCTTTGCCTGCGAACGCGCGGCTGCCATTTGTCCCATCAGAGTGCCTTGCACTGTCGAGAGCCGCTGGATTTCCGCCGTGTTGTTGGCCTTAACTGCCGCTGCCATCGCTTGGCGGTTGTCCTTAAGCTGTTGCCGGAGTGCCTGCGTGCTCTGCCGCGTCTGCTGGAATATGGCCTTCGCCTGTTGCTTCTGGGCATCGGTTAGATTCAGCTTCTGCAGCATGCCGGCCCTGTGCCGCGCCATAAAGCCATGCCGTCCGGCGGGCGGATTGACCGGCTGCGCCGGGGTTTGGGCCTGTGCGAACACCATTCCGGCCGCCAGGGTACCCATCGTCATAAGTTTCATCAAGTTGCGTTTCATGAGTGGTATTGCCTCTCACTTCCAACTCTAAAAACACCACGTAAAGCCAGTTTGTTGCTCTGGTAAATCTACGTAAGACTCCGATTTACGAACTCTTACGCTCGGCCCGCGGAATGGCGTGCTAATTTTTAGACGTGGCCATCCTATTAGTGGATGATGATGCTGAGCTTTGCTCCCTGCTCACCGAATATCTGAAGCGCGAAGGTTTCGGCGTGGAGTGCCAGCACGAAGGAAACTCGGGTCTCTCGAGAGCCCTCGCCGGCGGTGTCGACCTGATCGTGCTCGACGTCATGCTGCCAGGCATCGACGGCTTCGAAATCCTTCGCAGGCTGCGCCACGAGAGTAAGGTGCCCGTCCTCATGCTCACCGCGCGCGGCGAGGATGTTGACCGCATCGTGGGGCTCGAACTCGGCGCTGACGACTATCTTCCGAAGCCGTTTAACCCGCGCGAACTGGTAGCCCGCATCCGGGCTATCCTACGTCGTTACGAGAAGCGGCCACCCGATAACTCGGGTCGCCTCGAGGTGAACGGCATCGCCCTCGATCCTGGCAGTCGCGAGGTCCTGGCGCACGGTAAGCGCGTCGAACTCACCACCTTCGAGTTCGACATTCTCGAGATGCTGATGCGCTCGGCCGGCCGCGTGCTCTCCCGCGATACCTTGATGGAGAATTTTTACAACCGCAAAGCTACGCCGTTTGACCGGTCCATCGACATGCACATCAGCCACCTTCGCAAAAAGCTGGAGCAGGGCACCATGCTCATTAAGACTATCCGCGGAGTCGGCTATCAGTTCTGCCGCACGCCGGAGGATGCCGCTGAAGAATGAAGTCGCTGTTCAGCAAAATCCTTTTGTGGTTCTGGTTCACGCTGGTCGTCACCGTGGTCGGATCGGCGTTTATCTCCGCGCTGGATTTGAGTCAGAACGATAGCGACCAGCAGGCGCCCGCCGGACGGCTGGTCGATTTCGACTTGCGCATCGCGCGCTCGGCCTACGAAAACGGCGGGCGTACGGAACTCCAGAAATTTCTCGACACTGTCGATTCCAGTTTCGATGCGCGCGCGTACCTCACCGACCATGACGGCCGCGACCTGTTGACCGGCGATGACCGGTCCGATCTGATCCGGCGCGCCCGCGGTCGCTCGCGCATTCCCCTCTTTCGGAAGGGACCTGGCATGATCACGCGCAGCGCCGCGGATGAAAAATACCGGTTCTTTCTAATCCGGGAGCGCGACGGAGTTGGCCCCTGGTTCTTCCAGCCCGAACACATCTTCTTTCTGCTTGCGGCAATCCTGCTCTGCTATTGGCTGGCCTTCCATCTCACCCGGCCGCTTCGCCAGTTACAAAAGGCAGTGGAACGTTTCGGTGGGGGAGACTTAACCGCTCGTGTCCACTCCGAACGCCGCGATGAACTCGGGCAGTTGGCGCGCACCTTCGACCGCATGGCGGACCGCACCGAAACTCTGCTCGCGGCCGAGCGGCGTCTTCTGCTCGACATCTCGCACGAACTCCGCTCGCCGCTCGCCCGTCTCGGCGTGGCCGTGGAGCTGGCCCGTTCGGGAGGCGACCTGGAATCCAATCTCAACCGGATTCAGAAAGAGTCCGACCGCCTCAACAGTCTCGTAGGCCAACTGCTGCAGGTAACGCGCGCCGAAGGTGATCCCTCTTTGCTCACTCGCGAGCCGGTGCGGATTGACCAGTTGGTGCAGGAATTGGTGGACGAATCGGAAATCGAAGCCCACGCGCACGGATGCGAACTTGCGTACACCCGCCGCGAACCCGCTACGGTGCAAGGCGATCCGGAACTCCTGCGGCGCGCGGTGGAAAATGTGATCCGCAATGCCATCCGCTATGCTCCGGCGCAAACGGCGATTGACGTTTCGCTCGCGCGGAACAACGGCAGTGTGCTGGTCGACGTTCGCGACCGCGGACCGGGAGTGCCCGAAGAGGCTCTGCCGCGCCTGTTCGATGCCTTCTATCGCGTGGAACCCGATCGCGCGCGCACTGGCGGCGGCATCGGCCTGGGGCTCTCCATTGCGCGCCGCGCGGTGGAACTGCACCGCGGCTCTATTCGGGCTCGCAATGCGCAGCCGGGGCTCGAAGTCGAGCTGCGACTCCCCGCGGCAAATCCCTGACGAGGGTTAGCATTTTTGGAAACGTCGGCGATGATACCATCGTCGTTACCTATATGTTTTCCGGCCTCCGTACGAATTCATACCTGAAGTGTGGCATCGCGGTGATTCTGAGCGCCGCGCCCGCGTTCGCGCAATTTGCGCCGAACCGTTTCATCCTTCTGCTGGAAGATCCGCCGGTGGTTTCGCGGTTCGCCAAGCGGGAACAGTTGCAATCTCCACAGGCTCTCGCCTATCGCGGGCAGATTGAATCGCGGCAGCGCGCCGTGATGAGCCAGCTCGCCGGCCGCAATATTGCGGTGACGGGTTCGGTTTCCACGCTGCTCAACGCAGTCTTCGTAACAGCCTCGCCCGACCGTGTCTCCGAGATGCTGGCCATTCCTGGCGTCGCGGGCGTGCGTCCCGTGCGTTGGTACAAGGCCAACCTGAATCGCGCCACCCAGCTTATGAACGCGCCCGGCGCCTGGAACAAGTTAGGTGGTCAAGGCAGTGCGGGCAAGGGAATGAAGATCGCCATCATCGATTCGGGGATCGATCAAACACATCCCGCGTTCCAGGATTCGTCGCTCACCGTGCCGGCCGGCTTCCCGAAATGCACAACCGGTCACTCCGAAGATTGCGCCTTCACCAATAACAAGGTGATCGTGGCGCGGAGCTATGTGCGCCAACTGGCAGTGGCCAACGTCACTGACAAATCGAATCCCGCGGCCCAATCGCAGCCCGACGACTACACCCCGCGCGATCGCCTGGGTCACGGTACGGCCGTGGCCTCGGCGGCTGCCGCGAACCCCACTGCGGGTCCCACCGTGACGATCACCGGCATGGCGCCCAAAGCATTTCTCGGCAATTACAAGATTGTGGGATCTCCGGGCGTGAACGACAGCCCCACGGACGATGTCATGATTCAAGCCATCGAGGATGCGCTGAAAGATGGGATGGATGTGGCCAGCTTGTCGTGGGGTGGGCCGTCCGTAACCGGCGCCACCGATACCGGCGCTGCCTGCGGGCTGGCGGCCAATCAACCGTGCGATCCGCTCGCCGCAGCCTATGAAGCCGCCGCTCAATCCGGACTGGTGATTGCGGTGGCCGCGGGTAACAGCGGTTCGGACGCTCTGTTGAGCTACAACGAGAATTATCCCTACTTCAATTCGATCTCCTCGCCGGCTACCGCTCCGTCCGTAATTGGGGTGGGCGCTACTACCAACTCGCACGTCCTCACACCCACCGTCAGCGTGAATGATGCCGCTGCCCCGTCGGCTCTGAAGGGAATCGCGGCGCAGCCCGGAGACTCCTTCTTTTATCCGTCCACGCAAGGCGCCAATACGGGGCCGCTGCTCGATGTGAGCACGCTGGGGAATGATGGTTACGCGTGCGCCTCGTTGCCGGCCTTTTCTCTGAACGGCGCCTATGCGCTGATCGAACGCGGTCCCGCGGCCAATCCATGTACGTTCTCCGCTAAAGCAGACAATGCTGCAGCGGCGGGCGCGATCGGCGTCATCTTCTATATGGCGGATGGCTCTGGGCCGTTCCCGCCCGGTGGGCTGGATATTGTAGGGCCCTCCGCGATGATCTCGAATAGTGATGGCCTCGCGTTAAAGGCATATATCGATGCGAACCCGGGGAAGCCCGTCACCATCGACTTGGCGGGGCAGGAGACTGATTTAGCAACCTACAACCAGCAACAGCAGATCAGCCCGGCGATTCTCTCCAACCAACTGGCAAGCTTTTCCTCGTTTGGTCCCGCGCCCGATGGTGCGATCAAGCCGGATCTAGTAGCCACCGGCGGCCTGGATGCCACCATCGCCTTCTCGGCAGGCCTGTATGTCGCCACGCAAAGCTACGATGTGAACGGCGCGTTCTACAGCGCCAACCGGTACATGTCGGTGGATGGCACTAGCCTGGCTGCTCCGATCGTGGCCGGCGCCGCCGCACTGGTCAAGCAGGCCCATCCGGATTACTCGGCGGCCGACGTCCGCTCCGCGCTCGTGAATTCCACTGCGCAAGACACCAAGACCGACGATCAAGGATATCCGGTCGACGTGGAGTGGCTCGGCGCTGGGCGTCTGGACGCGGGTGCTGCCGTCAATACGACCGTCACGGTGACACCCTCCGTGGTCTCCTTCGGCTATCTCAAGAGCAGTTCGCTGCCGATTACGAAGAATCTCACTATCACCAACCGCGGCACGGATTCCCAGAACCTGCAGATTACGGTAACCCCGAACGCCACGGCATCGGGCGCAACCGTTGCCGTAAACAAGACGAGCCTCACGGTAGCGCCGGGAACCGGTTCCGCGCAGCAGATCCAGGTGACGCTGTCCGGCACCGTGCCCGCCGCCGGCTCGTACTCCGGTGTCATTACGATTAAGTCCAGCAACGTTTCGCTCTCGGTTCCGTATATGTTCCTGGTCCCCGCGGGCGTGGCCTACAACGTTGTGCCATTGACCGGAGCATTGCAGGGAACGCCGGGACAGGACGCCGGGCCAATCGCCATTCAGGTCATCGATCAATTCGGCGTACCCGTCGCGGGTGTGCCCGTGTCCTTCTCCGCAAGCGCGGGGTCAGTGACGATGCACACGGTGACCGGCGAGCCGGCCTGCAGTCCGAATAATGCCAGCCTGACGGTGTGCAACACCGATAACTACGGAATCGCTTATACCGAGGTCGTGCTCGGCACCAAGGTCAGCACGCCTACGATCACCGCCAAGGCTTCCGGTAACACATTCAGCTTCACCGCCTATATCCTGGCGGCTCCTGCCGTCACGCCGGGACAGGTGCTGAACAACGCCAGTTTTCAAACCACGGTCGCGCCCGGCTCGATCATCGCCATCAAGGGCGCCAACCTGATGGACACCGACTTCTTGACGAATACCACGCAGGGGTACGATCTGGCGACTACCTCGCCTTACCCGTTGGTGCTCGATGCCGTCAACGTGAGCTTCGATGTTCCGAGTGCGGGCATCAGCGTTCCGGCGGCAATCGTCGCGGTCAGCAAAGGCCAGATCAACGTCCAGGTGCCGTGGGAGCTTGCCGGACAGACCTCCGCCCAGGCCAAGGTCATTGTGGATCAGGGCTTCGGGAACACGATCTACAGCAATGTCGTGACCACCCCGATTGCCGACTACACGCCGGCCTTCTTCTTGAATAGCGGCAACGTCGCGGACGCGCTGGACCTCAATTACAAGGTCGTCACCGCCAGCAATCCGGCGGTTCGCGGACAGGTCATTCAGCTTTTCGCGAACGGTCTCGGCCCGGTAAACAATCAGCCGGGCGACGGTGCTCCCGCGGTGGGTACCTCATCCACAACGAAGCAAACCTGCACGGTGACGATTGGCGGCCAACCCGCCAGCGTGGGTTACTGCGGTTTGGCGCCCGGGTTCACGGTGTACCAGGTGAACGTGACAGTGCCGAACAACATCGATCCCGGCAACCAGGCGATCAAGATTACGGTCGGCGGAAAGAGTTCGCCCGACCAGACCAGCGATAGCCCGGCGCAAGCTATTGTAGTCCCTGTGAAGTAATCCGTGGCGCGCGTCGACAAAGTGTCGACGCCGGGAAGCACGTGTGCTCGCGCCACAGCCGGTTGTTATACTCGTCGTTCTCCATGGCGACGGAACTGATCGCGACGCTTACCGATGGAACCAAGGTAAAGCGTCTGGGGCCGCAAATGCGCGCCTGCGATGAAAAAGACGAGAAAGGCAAGCTGTGCGCCGGCCACCTCAAACGCTGGTTTGAGTCCGGAGACGAGGTGCGGCAGAAATTCGGCCCGGATGCCGAAATCTATCGCTGCCAGAACTGCAAAACATTGTTCGTGTCGAATGCCGAAGGCGAGCCCCGCAGTGGAACCCTTCGCTATTAAGTGTGGCGCAACCACTCGTCGTTGCAGCGCCGGCACTTTTGCCGGCGTGGCCGGTTCCGGAGATGCGTGAATCCCAGGTAACTCTCCGCCCCGCTCCACCACGCCGCTACTTCAGCGATAGAATCTCCTGAATAGGAGAAATCCGTTGCGCTCTGTCCCGCTGGTGTTGTGCGCGTTTGCCGCGCTGAGTCTGCTTCCGAGAGTTGACGGATCGACCGGCCCCATTCCGCTGAACTGCAATCGCGGCTGCCTGGAAGGCCTGGTCAACCAATACCTCACCGCGCTGGTGGCCCACGATCCCAAAGGACTGCCTCTCTCGGCGGACCTGATGTACACCGAGAACGACCAGGTGATGCAGATCGGCGATGGCTTCTGGAAAACCGTGGAAGGCCGTGGCAACTACACCCACATCTTCGCCGACCCGGAAGGCGGCCAAGTGGCTTACATGGGGACCATGCGCGAAGCCGGCGGCCCGATCCTGATGAGCCTGCGCCTTCGCATCGAACTCGGGCGGATCACCGAAGTCGAGGCCGTCTACTTCCGCCCGGGCGGTGGCGGTCCCAACAACATCGCCGCCATGGACCAGCCCGGCTATAAGCCCGAGGACATGTGGTTCAAGTCGATTCCACCGGCCCAGCGGATGTCGCGGCAGGAGTTGATCGCCACCGCCGACGCTTATTTCTCCGGGCTGCAGAAAAACGACGGCAAAGGTGTCAACGGCACCGGTACCTATCCATTCACCAACGATTGCGACCGCATCGAGAACGGCTCGCACACCACCAATGTGCCCCGCCCGGCCAATGAGCCCCCGGACACGATCAACGGCTTCGCCATGGACTGCCTGGCGCAGTTCAAACTGGGTTACTACTTCGTGGTGCAGAAGATCCACCACCGGCGCTACGAGGTGGTCGACCAGGAACGCGGCGTCGTCTGGACCCACGCCGCATTCGACCAGGGGACGGTGAACTCCGGTGTCCTTTCCGACGGCCGCAAGTATACCTTCCGCGGCTTCAACCGGCCCTCCAGCATCCTGGTGACGGAAGCGTTCTTGATCGAGAACGGCAAGATCCGGCGCGTGGAAATGGTCGGCCCCTCGGCGTTCTACCACCCGAACTCGCCTTGGCCACGCAACCTGAGCGGCGACTGACCCAGCCCGTCTTGACAGCCGCGGGGTAACAGGTGCAACAGAGCGGTCCAGTATAGTAGAATTTGCCAAGCCGGAGAGGAGATGCTTATGGCTTTTAAACAGGTTCGGATGCCGGCATTTTGGATGTGCCTGGCCGGGGCGCTCGGGCTTCAAATGCAAGCCTGGGGCCACCATTCGTTCGCGATGTTCGACCAGGATAAGAAGGTCACCCTGGCCGGCACCGTGACGAACTTCGAGTGGACCAACCCACACTCGTATATCGAGATCGATGTTTCGGACGACAAGGGCGCGGTGAAGCACTGGAGCATCGAGATGGGCAGCCCCAGCATCCTGCAGCAGAGCGGCTGGAAATTCAGCAGCCTGAAGAAGGGCGACAAGACTACCTTGGTCATTAACCCGCTCAAGAGCGGGCAGGCCGGCGGATTCCTTCTGAACGCCACGCTCCCCAGCGGAAAAGTGCTCGGCAACGGACCGGGACGCGAGCCGTAGAAGAAATGGAAACCATGCGATTTTTGCCCTGCTCGTCAGCGATGCGGTTCTTCGCGTTGGCTCTGACTGCCGCGTCATGTCTGATTGCCCAACCGGCCGCGAAGACGGCGGACTTCACCGGCGTTTGGGGTATCTACCGCGGCGGCCGCGGCGCCGATCCCAAACTCGCTGCGCCTCCCGCCACTCCCATCGTGCTCAAGCCGGAATATGCGAAGCCGTACGAGGCAAGGCGCGCCGCTGAAGCTGCTTCGTTGAAAAAGGGCGAACAGTTGGGCACCACCGCTGTCCTCTGCGTTCCGTACGGAATGCCGACCATGATGGCAGTGGCCGTCTATCCGGTCGAGTTTATCCAAACCCCGAATCAGATCACTATCGTTACGGAAGCCTTCAGCGAAGTTCGGCGCGTCTACCTGGACCGGCCGCAGGAAGCGATCGACGATGTGGCGCCGGGATTCTACGGGCGGTCCACCGGCAAGTGGGAGGGCGACACGCTGGTGGTGGACACGGTCGGAATCAAGCCAACGATTGGCGGCTACCGCGGGACGCCCCACAGCAGCCAGATGCGCATCACCGAGCGCATTCACCTGGTTACGCCGGAGATTCTGCATGACCAGATAACGATTGAAGATCCGGTAGTGCTCGAGAAGCCCTACACGTACACGATCGCCTACAAGAAGATGCCGAAGACTTACGAGATGGTTGAGTTCGTGTGCGACAACAACCGCGAGTACATCGATGAGAACGGCGTCGTGCGCATGAAGGTGCACAATCAGTAGGCAAAGGTGGGGCAGGCAATTCGCTGCCCGAAGCCCGGGAGATAACGAACGATGTTGAAAACAGTTCCAGCCCTGATCGCCGCTATAGGCGCAACGCTGTGCGCGCCCGGCCTGTGGGCGCAGACGGCGCCGGGAGCATCGGAGCAACTGAGTGCCCTGGCCCCCGCCAACCTGGCCAAGTCCCGCCCCAAGCCGCCGTTCGATATCACGGGAACCTGGCAGCACGGCGGAGGGGCTAACAACCCCTTCCGATTCTCGCCGCCGGAAGGCTTCAAGTTGACTCCGGAAGGCCAGAAGGTTTACGACGCGGCGAAGAAGGCAGCCGCCGAGGGTAAGGTGTTCGAGGACGACATCGGGCAGTGCTGGCCCGCGGGGATGCCGTTGATTATGACCCGCGTCTGGCCGATTGCCATGGTCCAGATGCCCACAGCCATTTACATGATCAGCGGGTTCATGAACAGCGTGCGCACTATCTTTATGGACGGGCGCAAGCACACCGACCCGGATCTTGTTGTCCGTAGCTTCAACGGCGAATCGATCGGGCGCTGGGAAGGCGACACCCTGGTGGTGGACACCCAGTACTTTGTGCCGGACCATCACTGGGTCGACAACGGGATCCCAGCGAGCGAAGACCTTCACATCATCGAGCGCATGCGCCTGGTGAACAATGGAGCGACGCTGGAAACCGAGTACACCATGAGCGACCCCAAGACGTGGGTCGGCGAGTGGAAGTGGACCAAACGTTTTCATCGCGTGAACGATCAGGACATTACTGAGGCGTCCTGTTTACCGGATCTCAACGCGCACATGCCCAGCGTGCAGGCCGAGCAGCGGTCCCGCTAGGCGAGGGAGACGACGAATGAAAAAGCTACTACTGACTTCTGGCACGTGCCTGCTGGCGATCTGCGCAGCCCTCCCTGTCTGGGGCCATCACTCCATGGCGGGCTTCGACCGAAACAAGACCGTATCGCTCAACGGCACCATCAAGCAGTTCAAATGGGCCAATCCCCATTCCTGGATTGAGATGGAAGTGCCGAACGATAAGGGCGGCACCGCGATCTGGAACGTCGAAATGACGTCCCCAGCCGTGCTCATTCGCGCGGGTTGGAAATCCTCGACGCTGAAAGCGGGCGACAAGGCCACCGTGAACGTGCATCCGCTGCAGAACGGCGATCCCGGTGGAATTTTCGTGTCGGTGAAAACTGCCGATGGTCAGACGTTGACGGACCGTCCCGCGCAAGCCGCAGCGCCGAAGCAGTAGAAAATTGTGGGGCAGCCATTCCTGGCTGCAAGACCGCTTTCCAGCCGCCTTTCTCCGCCGTACGGCAGACGCTCGATCCTCGAAGAAGCCGCCTGGAAAGGCGGCTGCGGGCAGGAATGCCCGCCGCACTTAGAGCACCACGCCGCCGGCGCGCAAGACATCGAATAATTGTGCTTTTGCCGCTGTGCCATCCGGCAACGTCAGCGGTGGCATACGTGGATTGTTGAACGCCGCCTGGATGAACCCGTCCCAACGCTGCTGCTGCGCCGCAACGCGGCCGTGCTGCGCGTCATTGTCGTAGAGATCGTGAACTCCGGCGATGAAGCGGTCATAGCGGGTCATCACTTGAGTCACCGCCGTGAGCACCGCATTCGGATTCGGGAAGGTCTGCGACCGGATTGCCACCATGTCGATGAACATGTCGCGGCAGAAGAGCGCGACCAGGTCGTAATGTCCCTGTTCGTGGTGCAGCATGTCGTCTTGAAACTGCTGCGGCTGGCGGAACACCCAGTCGTTGACGAACATCTGCGATTGTTGCAGGATGACCGAAACGTTCACCGTGTCCTGCAGCCGGAAAGCATGCGGATGGCTCCCCGGCACCATTTCGACATTCATGGAATGCTGATGCGTGGCCCGGGTTTTGGCGCCCGTAGCCACTGTGCCGGGTGCGGGATCGTCCGTCGGACGCGGTTGCCCAAAATCGCTCCAAGCTAAGTTGCGTTGCACATTGGATAGGAGTGACATAGTCGCTTGCCCAGAATTATAGCCCGCGGAGAGAGAGCCGGGCCTCGTACACGCGGTACGCTAGTCTGGAGCTATGGAAGCGGGGAAGTACTGGCGCCGGATCGGAGCGGCCGAGAAGGCATTTTTCGGCCTGGCCGCGCTGTATGCCCTGCTTTATTTCACCGGTGCATTTCCCGGTTTCGCCTCGCTGGTTGCCCTCGCCGCGTTCGTCCTGGCGTTGCTCTCCTTCTTCCGCCTCATCCGCCGCACTCTGCGCGCAGCCATCTGGAGGCTGCGGAACCGGCTGGTGGTCGCCTATCTCTTTATCGCGGTGGTGCCGGTCGTCCTGATCGTGATGCTCGCGGGAATTGCCACGTACGCCATCATCGGACAGATGGCTGTGTACTTAGTGAACACGGAACTGGCGCGGCGCATGAGCTTCCTCGCCGGTCCCGCGGAAGGTCTGGTCCGGATCTCTTCGGGGAATTCGGAGACGTTCGCGGCGCGCTTCGCGCCCATCATCGAGTCCCGCTTCCCCAGCTTCCAGATGTTGATCACCGGCGAGAACCAGGTGCGCTATCCGCCTGATGCATCCGTGGAGCCGCCGCCGGCCGTTTGGCAGACCGCGAACGGCCTGGTCCTCAAGGACAAGTTGGTGTATGCCTGGGTTCACGCCACAGAGCGCGGCAATGAACTGACGATCATGGCGCCGATCACGCACCAACTGCTCAGCAACATGATCCCCACGCTCGGTGATGTGGATCTGCTGCCCTTCACCGGGCAATCGGACGAACGCCGCCTTCCCGCAAGCCAGAGCCCTTTCGATTTTGAAGTGAAGTTTCCGTACCCCGTCGACATCCCCTACTGGGAGTCGCCGCATAAAAGTTATCACGCCATTCTGGTGGTGGACACGCGAGTGTTCGCGGTGCTGGGTACGGTCTTCGGGCAGAAATCGCAGTGGGCCGAAGGTACATTCGCCGTGTTTGCACTCGTGACCGTCCTGTTCCTGCTGGTCGAACTGGCGTCGCTCGTTGCCGGCGTACGATTGACCCGCACCATCACGGGCGCCGTCCATGAACTCTATCAAGGTACGCAGCACGTGAAGGAAGGCAACTTCACCTACCGCATTCCCGTGAGCGGCAATGACCAGCTTGCGGAATTGAGCGCTTCCTTCAACAGCATGACCGACAACCTGGGCCGCCTGATCCTGGTCGCTAAAGAGAACGAGCGCATGCAGTCGGAACTGGAGATTGCCCGCGAGGTGCAGGGGCAGCTATTCCCGCGCGCGGTTCCTTCGATCAAAGGGCTGAAGTTATCTGGCGTTTGCAAGCCCGCTCGCACGGTCTCCGGAGACTACTACGACTTCCTCTCCGTCTCGGACCACGCCGTCGCATTCGCCATCGGCGATGTGGCGGGCAAGGGCATCTCGGCGGCCCTCCTGATGGCCGCCATTCAGTCGGCCATGCGCACGCAATTGACAGCCGTCACAGGCGCGAATCACTTCTCCACCGCGTCACTGGTCGGGACCTTGAACAAGCAGCTCTACGAAAACACGACGCCGGAGAAATACGCCACCTTCTACTTCGCGCTGTACGACGATTCGCAGCACATGCTGACCTATACGAACGCGGGTCATCTTCCACCGTTTCTGATCCGTCGCGGTGAAATGCAAAAACTAGAACCGAACGGGACCGTTGTGGGCGCATTCCCGATCATCAAGTATGGCGAAGAGACGATTCCTCTCGAGTCCGGGGATTTATTGGTGACCTACACCGACGGCATCGTAGAGCCCGAGAACGTGTACGGTGAGATGTTCGGAGAAGAGCGTTTGACCGACATGCTGCTACGCTACGCCAACGCGGATTCCTCGGAAATCATTGCGCGCACCATGGAGGCCGTGATTCAGTGGACCGGTTCCGGGGAACTGCAGGATGATATGACGATGCTGGTGGCGCAACGCCTATGAAGGTCCTCACGGCTGCGCAAATGCGCGACGTCGACCGACGCACTATCGAGTCGGGCATTCCCGGGCTTGTGCTGATGGAGAACGCGGCGCACCGCGTGGTGGAATTCCTGGAGCGGCGATTCGCACCGATTGGCCAGCAGCGCATCGTAGTGCTGTGCGGGAAGGGGAATAACGGCGGCGACGGGCTCGCAATTTCGCGCCAGCTTCACACGCGGCTTCATCCCGCCGCGCTGCACGTCGTACTGTTCGCCGCTGAAGATGAGTTGAAGGGCGATGCGGCGGCGCAGTTGCGGATGCTGCACGCCTGCGGCTGTCCGGTGTCGCGAGAAATTCCCGCCGAGTCGCGCAATGCAACCTTAGTAATCGATGCTCTGCTGGGAACGGGCGTGAACGGTGCGGCCACCGGCAAGATGCTGGAAGGCATTCGCGAGATCAACGGGGGCTTCCCGCTAGCCAAAGTGGTTGCTGTCGACATGCCTTCGGGCATGCCGAGCGACTCGCCGGATCCGGTGGGAGAAATCGCGCGCGCCGATGCCACCGTCACGTTTAGCGCTCCCAAAGTGGGACAGGTGCTGCCGCCCAATTGCGATCACGTTGGGGAACTGGTGGTGTCTCCCATCGGCAGCCCGCCGGAGATGTATGAGCGCGACGACACCATTTTTCTCTCCGTCGTTGAACCCGCTATGTTTGCGAAACTGCTCGCTCCGCGCCCACCCTCGGGACACAAAGGGACGTTCGGACATGTTCTGGTGGTAGCGGGATCGCGCGGAAAGACCGGCGCGGCTGCGATGTCGGGAATGTCGTCGCTGCGAGCCGGTGCAGGATTGGTGACGGTGGCTTCCGCACACAGCGCGATTCCGATCATCGCGACCCACGCGCCGGAACTGATGACTGAGCCGCTCGAAGAGAACGAATCGGGCGGCATCTCTCGCAACGCCCACTTAGATACTCTGGCGAAGGACATGACGGTCGTCGCCATGGGCCCCGGTATGGGCCGGCATCCGGATATCGAGGCGCTGGTCACCCGCCTGAATGGCAAACTTGAGCAACCCATGGTCATCGACGCGGATGCGTTGACGCCGAAAATCCACGGCAGCGGCAAACTGCGTGTGCTCACGCCGCATCCGGGAGAGATGGGACGCCTCACCAGCAAAAGCACGGCGGACGTGCTCAAAGATCGCGTGGGCTGTGCTCGCGGATTCGCGACGGAGCATGAAGTGGTTCTCGTGCTGAAGGGGCAGCGAACGCTGATAGCGTTTCCCGATGGGGCGGTATGGATCAATCCCACCGGCACCCCGGCATTGGGAACGGGCGGCAGCGGCGATATCCTCACGGGCCTCATTTCCGGCTTGATCGCACAGTTCCCCTCGGACTGGAGAAGCGCGGTCGCGGCAGCCGTATACCTGGGCGGGCTCGCGGGCGAAATCGGTGCGCGCGAAATGGGCGAGAAGTGCCTGGTGGCCACCGATATCCTGCGCTACCTTCCGCAAGCGATGGAGGAATGTGCCGGTTCACTTCACGTCGTCTGAAGAAGAGACGATCGCGTTGGGAGAACGGCTTGCCAAGGAACTGCCGCGCAAGGGCGTTGTGCTGCTCATCGGCGACCTGGGCGCGGGAAAAACAACGCTGGCGAAGGGACTGGCTAAAGGACTCGGCGCGGCCGACCCCGACGAGGTTTCGAGCCCGACCTTCACCCTGATCCACGAATACGGAACGGGCGGCCGTCTTTACCACATCGACCTGTACCGCCTCGACGAAGTGCGCGAGTTGGCGACTCTCGGGCTTGATGAATTGTTCGACCGCGACGCTATCGTTCTGATCGAATGGGGCGAGCGCTTTCCGCAGTGCCTTCCGGCCGAACGCACGGAAGTCCGAATCCGCACTTTGGCAGATGACCGTCGAGAGGTCGAAGTGAAGACCGTCCGGGATCGCGTGGCATAATTGAGATCTCCGGAAAAACCATGAGCACACCAACACAGGGTTCGCCCACGCCCGATCGTATTTTGCAATTTGTCTGGGGCTATGCACCGCCCATCATCATTTCCTCGGCGACGCGCCATAAGCTTTTCGATGCAATGGAGAGCGGTCCGCAGACCGCCGACCAGGTGGCAAAGCGCACGGGCACTTCGGTGCGCGGCGTCCGGCCGGTTCTAAACGCTCTCGTGGGGCTGCAGTTGCTCAATAAGGTGGGCAACGACCAATACAGCTTGACGCCCGACAGCGCGGCGTTCCTGGTGAGCACCAAGCCCGCTTATCTGGGCGGCATGTTGCAGCACGTGGGTCATGACCTGATCCCCAACTGGATGAAACTGCCCGAAAGCATACAGACGGGTAAACCGGCGCGCTCGGTGAACGAGCAGGAGGGCGCCGAGTTCTTCGAGCAGTTGGTGGTGGCGTTGTTCCCGATGAACTTCATGGCAGCCCGGGCGCTGGGCCAGCATCTGAATGTCGCGAACACTCCTGGCATGAAAATTCTGGACGTGGCAGCGGGCTCCGGCGTGTGGAGTCTCGGAGTGGCGCTGCAGGCTCCCAACTCGACGGTGACTGCGCACGATTGGCCCAACGTTTTAGAAGTCACCAAGAAGTATGCCGCGCAGCACAAGATGGCGGACCGCTTCTCGTATATCGCAGGCGATTTGCGCACGGTCGATTTCGGCAGCGGATACAACCTGGCTGTATTGGGTCACATCCTGCACAGCGAAGGCGAGGCGGAGAGCAAGAAACTGCTGAAGAAGATGTACCAGGCACTGGCTCCTGGCGGCCGCATCGCTATCGCCGAGTTTCTGGTGAACTCCGAACGCACCGGCCCGCCCATGCCGCTGTTCTTCGCGGTGAACATGCTGGTGAATACCGATGTCGGCGACACTTTCTCGTTTCCGGAGGTCAGTTCGTGGCTGACCGAAGCGGGCTTCAAGAATCCGCGAACGTTTGAGCCGGGTGGTCCGGCCACGTTAATTATTGCGGATAAAGCGTAGCTTTTGTGGGGTGGCCCTTCCGGGCCGCAGCCGCCTTTCCGGCGGCCCTCGTGACCATCAGTTGCGTCCTCTGCAGCCCGGCCGCCCAACGAACTACGGCAAGGTCAGCAACGCCACGCCGCACGCGATCACGGACGAGCCTAGCCAGCGCTGCCAGTGCACATCCTCTTTGAGTAGCAACTTCGCAAGCGCTGTCTCCAGCACGAAGCTTCCTGCGGTGGCGGGGATCGCGAAGCTTACATTAGCTACCGACAGGAGTGCCATCAGGGTAAAGAATCCCGCTGCGTTCGCGATGAACCCCCCGATCACGTAGCGGTTCCTCGCGAGCTTCCGGATCAGCCGCATCAACCCGTTCGGGCTGAGGTCCTCCACTTTTCCGTGGCGGCGCATGCCGGCAGTGTTCATCAGGTCCGAGCAGCAGTTGCAGAGCATGACGATTCCCACCAACAGCCATTGCGTAATCATCGGTGACTCCCGGTAGTGAGCGGCCTGGTTCGGCCGACGATAATCACTCCGAACAGAATCAGAAGCACGCCGAGCCAGTGCGCCAGGGAAACGTGTTCACGAAGACCCAGAGCGCCGATCACCGTGACCAAGACGTAAGACGGTGACGTCACGGGAAGCGTGTAGGTGAGATCGGCCCAACTCAGCAGGCTGAGTTGCAGGATCATGTTGGCGATCAGGATGACCACTCCGACCAGCACTATCAGGCTCGTAAACTCATTAACGAACGCGCTGGGAGCGAAGGAGAGAAGGGGCGGCGCTGAACTGAGGCCCACGCGGAGCAGGGAATTTCCCGCCGCCGCCGTGGCGACCACTCCGGCGGCGAGTAGTGGAACCCTGCCAGGCCGGCGCAGCGGAGAAAAGCTCACGCCGAATATGCCGCAATTTTCATTCCACGTTCGAGGGATGTTTAGCCTGGGACCTTCGCAGTTTTGATCAACGTTCACGCCGATTTGCCTTGCAAATGAAACGATGCCCTGGGATCTCGGGCGGATGCATTTCCGAGATAGTGTATGGCGAAGCGGAGGCACAACGACCCGGCAATTCCAAGGATTGCGCTCGAAACGGTTTTTCGCCGGTGACGTCCGGGAAACAACGAAAGCACCACGCTCGCGGCGGTCAAACTGGAGGCAGCATCCCAGAGCAAACCTGGCAAGCCGCAGTCAAACGGCTCACCTACTTTAGGTTCGACGGAGGCCGCTCGCCGCACGTTACTTGCGGCCGCGAGTTCCGCTACCTTCCCAACTGTCCCAAATACGCGCGCGATGGCACGCGCACGTTCCTTCTTCACGAGAAGGTCGATCACCGAGCCTGCTGCCGCCGCGCTGGAGGCGACAAATAACACGGGCATCCAGCGACGCGCTTCCTGCCAGATGGGAATCACGGAATTCGATACGAGGACGCCCGTATACCCGGAGAGGGCGGCTCCGAAGAACCCGGAGAGGTACCCGCTTACTTCGCCGATGTGGCCAAGCGCGCCCCGTCGATTCACGAACAGCCCGGTGAGGATCGCGGTAGGAGCGGTTGCCGCCAGAATCCAAACGCCCATGTTCATGGGTGACGTGGGGCGGAACACTCTCATCATATACAGAAATCGCGATGGCCGGCCAAGGTCGTGAATCAGGAACGCCGCGCCTGCCGTTGATCCGATGATGCCGGTCCAGTGGCAAATGGCCGAGAGACGCCGCAGAGGATGGCGCCCGCGCGGGGAGACCAACTGAATGGCGGCCCCGAGTGTGAGCGCCGCTCCCGCGGTACCGCCCAGAAAGTAGTAGAGCGGAATATCGGCGCTCCACACCGGCGACTTCAGCAGCGGTCGGTCGTAGTAGGTCGTGTCGGTACGCGTGATCTCGGGAATTTCTCGCCAGGGCGCGGACGCTAATTGGGCGAGGTGCTGGTCGTCTCCTTGGATAACCTGCTGGGCGCCTTCGCCTTCGAGCGTCGCGAGACCAGTGTCGATATCTCTTCCGTCGGTCTTCCCCGGTGCGGCCATCATCGCCTCCCCGATATAAACGCCGAGCCTACTGCCACGGCCATCATGCCTAGCGCAGCGAACGCGAATGACGCCCACGACTCTTTCATGTTCTTCGCGGGTGCGACGGGACTTGGCGGCAGGTTGTACGCTTCCGGCTTGTCCACCAGAAGAAAAAATGCGTTCAATCCCTCTGTTCCGGGCTGAGCGGCAGGATCGGCGCCATAGAGATAGGCCTCGTGCATCCCGTTGTCGTGCAGACGGTTTACGCGCGCGGTTGCGGTCTCGCGCAATTCGTCCAGGTCGCCGAACTTGATGGAGTCCGTCGGACACGCTTTCGCGCAGGCGGGCTCCATCTGGTCCTTCAGGCGGTCATAGCAGAGAGTGCATTTCCACGCGCGGCCGTCATCCTCGCGGCGATCGATCACGCCGAAGGGGCAGTTCACCACGCAATAGCCGCAACCATTGCAGATGTCGGGCTGCACGTAAACGCTGTCGAATTCCGTTCGGATGATCGCGCCCGTGGGACAACTTTCCAGGCAGCCGGCCCGAGCGCAATGCTTGCACACGTCCGACGAGAAGAGCCACGAGAACGCGCCCGCATCCTGAGTGGAGAGCGCTACCGGACGTTCGATGAACGCCACATGCCGCCAGGTGGAGGCGCCGAGGGTCACCGTATTGTCATACGACATCCCGGTGAAAATAAGACCGTCATCGGGCAACTGGTTCCATTGCTTGCAGGCGACCTCGCAGGCTTTACAGCCGATGCACAAGGTGGTGTCGGTGAAGAAGCCTTTGCGCCGGGATCGATTGTTGGTGTCGTCGCGCGCGGTCTTTTGTTCGAGAGCTTGCGCTTCCGCCGCGGTGAGCGTAGCCGCCATCTAGGTGTGGCCCTCCTTCACCTGCTCGGTTTTATAGCCGTGACCGGTTTCCGGCCGGTGGCGAGCCACGGGAACGTCGCGGTCCTCTTCGCGCGAGGGCAACTCCGGCACCAGAGGCCCGCTCGTAATATGACGCCGTTCGCGGCTACGCCGGCCGGCCTCCACCATCACCGAGATCGCCTTGGTTTCCATGATCGAGACGTTGGGGTCGGCCACGAACGCGAACAGCTCGTTGGGACAGTTTCCGCGCACGAGCCCCTTGCTCGACCAGTGATACGGCATGCCGACCTGGTGGACGATTCGCCCTCCCAGATTCAGCGGGCGGATTCGACGCGTGACCAGCACGCGGGCTTCAATCTCTCCCCGCGCACTGCGAATAGTCGCCCAGCCGCCGTTGACGATACCGAGTTCCTGGGCCAGTTCCGGAGAAACTTCGCAGAAGGCATCGGGCTGCAATTCCGAAAGCCACGTGAGCCAGCGCGACATTCCTCCCGCGGTATGGTGCTCCGTCAAACGATACGTCGTGAGCACATAGGGGAAGCGCGGATCGTCATACGGCTGGTGGTACGGGTTATCTTCCGGCCGCAGCCACTCCATGCGCCCGGGATTGCACTGCTGCGGATAGATCGGATTTCGGATCACCGATTCCTGCGGCTCGTAATGGGTCGGGAGCGGTCCGTCGTTCAACCCGCTCGGCACGAATATCCAGCCCTTGCCATCGGCCTGCATGATGAACGGGTCAACGCCGGAGATCGTCTCTTTGCCGCGAGCGTCCGGCGAAGGACGATACGATGGCGGCTTCTCCACAAAGTCGGGCTCATCGTGTCCGGTCCATTTTTGCTTGACCTCGTCCCACCAGACGTACGCCTTACGATCGGACCACGGCTTTCCATCCGGATCGGCGGAAGCGCGGTTGTAGAGCAGGTGGCGGTTGTGCGGCCAGGCCCACGCCCACTCAGGAGCTACCCAGTTCTGTTCCCAGTGCGGCTTCCGTCGGGCTGTCTGGTTGATGCCGTCTTTGAAGCATCCGGAGTAGATCCAGCAGCCGCACGCGGTAGAGCCGTCGTCCTTCAACGATGTGAATCCATCTACCAGCTTGCGGCCGGCAACGGTGTAGCCGTTGATCTCCTGCAAGACGGCTTCGGCATCGGGTTCCTGCAACGTGCCCTTGGTGGGATAGTCCCAGGTGACATCGTGGATCGGCCGATCTTTGCTCGCGGACGATCCGGCGTACAGCTTTTTTAAACGCAATCCGAGCTTGTAGACGAAGTCCAGTTCACTGCGGCAGTCGCCGGGCGGATCGATGGCTTTGTGGTGCCACTGCAGCAGGCGCTGCGTATTGGTGAAGCTGCCGTCCTTTTCGGTGTGAGCGGCCGCCGGAAAGAAGAAGACTTCGGTTCCGATATCTTGCGGGTGAACCTCGCCGCGATCGATCTCCGGCGCCTCGCGCCAGAACTCAGCGGTTTCGGTCAGTTGGAAATCGCGCACCACCAGCCACTCCAGCGCGCGGAGTCCCTTGCGCTGCAGCGGCCCATTGACCGTCCCCGCCACCGGGTTTTCGCCCATGACGAAGTAGCCCTTCACATCGCCATCCGCCATATCGACCACAGTGTTCATGTGCGAGTGGTCGCCCGTGATGGCGGGAAGGTGTTTGAAGCAGAAATCGTTCTCGGGTGTGGCTGCATCGCCGTACCATGCTTTGAGCAGCGAGACTGAATACTTTTTGAACTCGCCCCACCAGCCGGAGGGCGATTCGTTCAGGTCGTTGTAGGTTGCGAAGTCCTGGTCGTGTTGCGCACGCGGCAAAGGCAGATATCCGGGAAGCAGGTTGTAGAGCGTGGGAATGTCGGTCGAACCCTGGATCGAGGCGTGGCCGCGCAGCGCCATAATCCCACCGCCGGGGCGTCCCATATTGCCGAGCAGAAGCTGGATGATGCAAGCGGCGCGGATGTACTGCACGCCTTCGGTATGTTGCGTCCAACCGACGGCGTAGCAGAATGCCGAGGTGCGCTCGCGCCCCGAGTTATTGCACAGGGCCTCCGCAACCTTAGTCAACAGTCGAGCAGGAACTCCACAGGTCTTCTCCACCATGTCCGGCGTGTATCGGCGGTAATGACGCTTCAACACCTGAAACACGCACATCGGATCCTGGAGCGAAGGGTCGGTCTTCTCCGCCTGGATGGGCGTCTTCTGTTCTTTGCCGCCTTCCGATTCCCGCGCGCCCGCGGCTGCCTGCGGTTCGACTCCCTCGTACATCCAGTTCTTGTGCTGGTATTCGCCCTTATCGGTCTCCCATCCGCCGAAGAGTCCGTCGTGTTCTTCGGTGTCCTGATACTCGGGCGTGAGAATCGCCGCCGCGTTGGTGTAGTTGACTACGTAATCGTGGAAGTAGCGCTCGTTTTCCAGGATGTAGTGAATGATGCCGCCAAGAAACGCGATATCGCTACCGGCGCGAATCGGAACGTGAACGTCGGCCACGGCGCTGGTGCGCGTGAACCGTGGATCGACATGGATGATGGTAGCGCCGCGCTCTTTGGCCTTCATCACCCAGCGGAAACCTACCGGGTGGCACTCGGCCATATTCGATCCCTGGATGACGATGCAGTCGGCGTTCTGCAGATCCTGCTGGAACGTCGTGGCCCCGCCTCTTCCGAAGGATGTCCCCAAACTGGGGACGGTGGCGGAGTGTCAAATACGGGCCTGATTTTCCACCTGGACAATGCCCAGGCTGGTATACAGCTTCTTCAGGAGATAGTTCTCTTCGTTGTCGAGCGTGGCGCCTCCGAGGTGCGCGATCGCCATGGTCCGGCGGACTTCCTCGCCGTCGTCGGTCACTTGTTCCCAGTGCGCATCGCGTGTCTTCTTCACGCGTTCGGCCACCATGTCCATCGCCTGCTCGAGCGGGATCTGCTCCCATTCGGTTGCGTGCGGCTTGCGATGGAGGACGCGATGCACGCGGTGGGATCCGGTGACAAGTTGAAAAGTCGCGGCGCCCTTGGGGCAGAGGCATCCGTCCGAGATCGGGGAGCGCGGATCGCCCTCGATGTCGATGATCTTTTCGTCTTTGACGTAGACCAACTGCCCGCAGCCCACGCCGCAGTACGGACAGATCGAAGAAACCACCTTGTCGGCATGCGCGGTGCGCGGCGAGAGGTGTTCGCTACGGGGAGAGGCCGCCGTGCGACCGAGGCCTTCGACGTCTCCATTCTGAACCTGTTTCCACAATGGCCACGCGCCGGAGCCGTTCGGTGTCTTCGACATGTTTGGATCGTAGCGCTCTCTCGCGCTCCGGTTCTGTGAGGTCACCATCGTAAAG